>UMLT01016282.1_pt1 | contig 19766 bp, 9 predicted proteins | sample 1966641 | NCBI WGS metagenome assembly UMLT01 (sample SAMEA4836208, study PRJEB28245) | human gut metagenome | biome: gut microbiome; material: fecal sample | place: Denmark | collected 2008 | reverse complement strand
TTAATTTTAATTTATCGGTAAAAATTTACCGAAGTATTGTTATATAGAGAATAATTATATTTGTTGTGCTTTTATAAATGGATATGTAAAGTTCTTAACAAGTCAAAGAAGCTTTTTGAGGAGTAAGTATTAACCTAATTAGTGAAAAGGCATGACACTCTTGTATAAAAATGAACATATTTCGTGTACTAATTATGCGGAAGAATTCAATAAAGTTTTTACGTTGATGGAGATTCCCGAAGGGCATACTGTGGAACGTCGGTTTCTTAATACAACTTTTTTGGTTATTTTGTTACAAGGAGATATTGAGATAAGATATGAAATAGATAAATATTTTACTCCTCAATTGGGGTATATGTTTTTACTTCCAAGAAATAAACAAATAACGACCTTTGCTCGGAAAGCTACTATCTTATTATTATGTTCGTTTGCAAACGATTTGAAGTTGTGCTCGCGTTTTTCCATTCAACAGTTGTCGCGTTTTATATCTGAAAGCACTTATCAAAGTCCATATTGCTTGAAATTGGATATGCGCCTGCAAAGTTTCTTTTCTTTACTAGTAGATTGTTTAAAAGAGGGATTGGGGTGCATACACTATCATCAGATAAAGCGTGATGAACTTTTCTTGTATTTGCGTGCCGGATATACAAAAGAAGAACTGGCTTTGTTTTTCTATCCCGTTTTGGGCCAAAATTTAGAATTTAAGGATTTTGTATTAATGAATAGCCGCAAGATATTTGATGTCAAGGATTTTGCTTTACAGGCAAATATGAGTCAGAGTACGTTTAATCGGCGCTTTAAGGAAACTTTCAATGAAACAGCTAAAAACTGGCTCTTATTACGTAAACAGGAGTTTGTGAAGCGCGATGTTGCTTTGAGCAATTTGTCATTTAGTGAGATTGCCGAAAAATATAAGTTCTCTTCAACTTCGTATCTGGTTACATTCTGTAAAAAATATTTTGGAAAGACTCCTAATAAAATACGAAAAGAAGCAATTGGAAAAACTGTATAGGTTGACTAGAATTATAGGGTGATTGTAAATTGTAATTATTTGACGTGAATTTGTAATTTTTGTATTTCCGTTGCTGTTTACCTTTGCAAAAAAATAAAATGATAGTGTAGATGATACGGAAATATAGAAAATTATTCTTTCTATGTGCCTTTCTGTGTTTCGGAGGAAACGGAAATGCTCAAAACGTAGCTTTGAAGACAAATATGCTTTATTGGGGAACTACCACTCCTAATGCCAGTATTGAAGTTGGTCTGAGCCGGAAGTTTACTACCGACTGGCAGCTGGCATACAATCCTTGGACGTTTAAGGATGACAGAAAAATGCGTTTCTGGCTTGTGCAACCAGAATTGAGATACTGGTTCTGCGAGAGTTTTGAAGGTCATTTTGTAGGAATTCACTTGCATGGAGCACAATATTATGGAGGTTTCAGTGATAAGCGATACGACGGTTACTTGGCCGGAGGGGGAGTAACCTATGGGTACAACTGGATATTGTCGTCGCACTGGAACCTGGAAGCGCTGATTGGTGCCGGATACGCTCGCCTGTGGTATAAGGAGAGTCCCCGCATTCCTTGCAGTAAGTGCCATGAAGACAAGACCAAAAATTATTGGGGGCTTACAAAATTGGCTGTATCGGTTTCTTATATCTTTTAAACGTTTGCAATATGAAATTCAGATATACATATTTAATCTGGGCTGGATGCTTGTGGCTTGGAGTAGCCGGCTGTGCATCATCGGGTATGAATAAGAAAGTTGCGGTAACACCGGTGCGTACGCTTACTCCCGACAGCATGTCTACTGTGGGTGTGGATGTGAATATTCACATTCCGGAAAAGGCCTTTACAGGTCGTACCCGCCTCATTGTTGTTCCGCAGTTGCTGCAAAAAGACTCTATGCTGGCAGAATACACTCCTATGGTGTTCGATGCTCCTATCTATAGTAAGAAAATGAACCGCCGTGTACTTCTCGACGGCTATGTTGATACACTGGCAAATGTCGCACGCAAGGTAAACAACCGCAAGGAGTACGATGTAACCTATTCCGAACGGGTAGCCGTGCCTGCCGATATTGACGGCGGACGCATTGTGGCCGTACTTTCTACCGACGGATGTGGTGAGTGTGGTATTGCCGATACCGTAGATATTGCTTACATCAACAATATCCCTACGCTGATAGAACCCAAGAAATCGCTTCAACTGAACTGGATTGAGCCAGAGTTCGTAATCCGTCCCAAGATTATGGAAGGCAGAGGAGAAGCCTTACTGCAGTTCGTGATAAACCGTTACGACATCAACCTCTCGCTGGGTGATAACCGCAACGAGATGAACCGTATGCTTGCTACGCTGCAGAAAATCGTGACCGACTCGCTTGCCACACTGAACAGCGTAAGCATTTACGGTATGGCATCGGCTGACGGTTCGTATGCTTTCAATACTACCTTGTCGCGCAACCGTGCCAATTCTGCCAAAAACTGGCTGGTAGACCAGCTTCATATCAGTGCGTCGCAAGCTTCACGTTTCAGTGTCGGTTCCCGTCCCGAAGGCTGGATGCCGGTGCTGCAGGCAATGATTGCCGACGGACATCCCGACTCGCTGAAGGTAAGAGAGATATTAGATAAGTATAATGCCGAGAACGACGATGTGGCAGAACGCTATATCCGCCGTCTGTCTTGCTGGAACGACATCAAAAACAATTACTTGCAGAAAGACCGCAAGGTAGAATACGTATATACATATACACTGAAGAGTTTCACTACCGATGCCGAACTGCTCGACATGTACGGCAAGCGTCCCGATGCCTTCAACGAAGAAGAGCTGCTGCGCGTATCGACCCTGAAGAAGACTCCCGAAGAGAAGAAGGAGGTATACCGTACCATTTTGCACTACTTCCCGCAATCGCAGGTGGCAGCCAATAATCTGGCGGTACTTCTGCTGCGTGAAGACAAGGCAGACGAGGCAGAAGCTGTGCTCAACGGGCTGAAAGAATATTCACCCGAGGTGCTGAATACCAAGGCAGCCGTATATGTATATAAGGAAAACAACGAAAAAGCTATTGAGCTGCTTCAGACCAATACCGAATTGCCTCAGGCGCGCTACAACCTGGCATTGCTCAAGGCACAGGAAAGAAAGTTGCAAGAGGCGTACACGCTGATGCGGGGGTACGAAGACGTGAATGCGGCGGTTGTATCGCTCAGTGTTGGCGATACACAGCATGCGGCTTCCATTATGGATCGCTGCGAAGACCACACTCCGCTGGCAGAATACGTACGTGCACTGATAGCTGCACGCATGCAGAAAGAGGCCGACGAGGTAGCAGCCCGTCTGAAACAAGCACTGCCCGACAGCCGGTTGAAGGAACGAATGAAGACCGAGCCCGATTTTCTTCCTTACCTTACGACACCGGCATTTCAAGCATTGACAGGAGGAAAAGACTATGAGTAAAGGAATGAAGATAATATATGTATTGCCGGTGGCTATGTGCCTTTTGTGGAGCAGTTGCATACGCGATACGGTTCCTCCCTGTCCGCCGCTGCAGGTTACACTTACGGTAAAAGACAAGAACTACTTCAACATCGACGATGCCGTGAAGCTGGGACTGATGGAGCGCAAGGCAGAAAACCTGCCGTTCCGCGATTATGTGAGCACGCTCTACTACATTGTACACGATGCCGAAGGAAAGGTAGTGGCAGAGCAGAAAAATACGCTGGTAGACAACGATGATCAGACTCAGCTTATCATTCTTCCCGAGTCGTTGCCGTATGGAAAATATACCCTTACCGTATGGGGAAACATGAAGAGCGACGAACCGCTGGGCGAAGATGCTACTACGGCAGAAATGGAAGCTGTGGGTGCGGCGGCAAACGACATCTATCTGGCAAGTGCTACGTTCGACTATCGTTACGGCAACGAAGAACATTCGCTTGCCATGGAGCGTACCAAGGGCAACTTGCTTATCAAGGCGGAGGGAATTCCCGATAACATCGACTTCTCCACCAAGGATATACAGGATATTTACAATTTTGTGGATAATGGTTTCCATTATTCTAGTCTGACCGATATACATACCGAGCTCGACTGGCAGGATATACGCAGTGAAATAAAGAGCGAAACCCTGATGTGTCCGTCGCCGTCGTACGAAGGTTCTACGCTGAGTGTGATGTTTATCGACAAATCGGCAGCCGGAAGTCTGGGCAGAGCTGCTTATTATCCTACGCTGGAGCCACAGGACATAAACATCACCATGGGGCGTAACGAGATTACCATCCTGAAGTATGTGTATGTAGACGAAGGCGGAAGCGGTGAGGGCGACTTCGAGATTTACCTTCGGGTAAACGACAACTGGGAGTTACTGCACGATATGGAACTGGATTGATTGACCGATTATTGATAATGTTATTATTTATAGTTTAAATTTTTAAGTATGAAGAAAAATTACTTATTGGGAATGGCTTTGATGGCATCATTGTCATTCTATTCTTGCGACAAGGAAGTGATCTATGTGCAAGACGGAAATGGTGTAGAGAGTGTGACTGACGGTGCTCAGATTATCACACTTCAGGTAGAAAATGGTGGCGACGGACTGGCTACCCGTGCCGGACGTCCGCTGTATAGTGCTGAGGCTAAACAGACTATTGAAAATGTGAAGCTGTGGATTTGTGATGCTGAAGGTAATGTAAAGTATGTAAAAAACATCAATGATTGGAATACCAGTTCAGCAGCATATACAACCGGTGGTCACGGCCGTCAGATGACAATTGAATTGACTGGTGACAATAAACTTTCAGCAAATACCTATAAAGTATATGCGGTAGGTTATAGCAGTAACAGTGATTATACTTTAGATGCTGTAACAAGTGTTGCAAAAGAAGGAACTTTCAACGAAAACATGGTGTTGCCATGTAGTACTGTAGGCGAAGAAATCTTTGCCGGACAGATGGATTTGTCTGTAGAAACTGGAAAAGGTTTCAAGAAACCGGTAGTACTGAACCGTCAGGTAGCAGGTGCTTTTGCTTATGTAAAGGATATTCCTTTTATGGCAGGTGCTAAGTATCTGAAACTGGTGGCAAGTGCTCAGAATCAGTCATTGGTTCTTGGTCATTTCAATAGCTTTGATCTTACTGGAAATGGTTCTGGTAATGGTGATAATGTAAAATATGTAGTAAATGGTACCAATGGTAAATCTGATGGAAACAACGCTTATGAGATTTGCTCTATTGATTTGAATCAGTGGTTTACAGAAATCAAAGATGACGATAGTAATAATTTGATTGATGCGGGTGATAATTGGAAGAATCCATATTCTTCAGAAGGTCATCCTACTTTCCAGAAAGGTTCTGTTTTTGGGGGTGAATTTGTAATCCCGTTTGCACATGTAGATGGACAACAGACATTGACTTTGCAATTGACAAATGAAGGTGGAACAGTACTCAGAAGCTGGAAAGTGAATCTGGGTTCAACTGATGAACAGTTGAAGCAAACAATTACATGCTGGAATAGTGAATCTACTAACTGGAACACTTCTCTTTCTGGTGAATCTTCAAACACCTACAGCCTCGTACGTAACCACTTGTATGGTATTGGTACTAGAATGAATGATGATCCGGGAGAAGGTACAGATCCAGATCCGGATCCGAATCCAGATCCTGAAGATCCAGACAAACCAGAATCATTGAACAACAAGCAGGAACTTGTATTGAAAGTAAACGATAACTGGGAAGTTATTCACGGAATGGAACTGGATTAATTTTCAGACCGATAAATCAAATAGTATTGCCTGACTTTCAGGCAATACTATTTTACCCTGTTTTATTGAATTTCCGAAGTCAAGTAGCAAAAAGCTCTTCTGCAAGATACCGGAAACAGTGAGATTTCTCATGAACGATACGAATCGGAGCCGGAAGACTGCCTGTCTTTCATTATTATTCCGAAGGCAAGAGCCAGGCAGCTTTCCGTCATTATTCAGAGAAAGAATCGCGTAAAACCGCAGTCAGGTAGTACCGTTTTATGCACGACGGGGAAGTGAAGTAATATTGTAAAAACTATAAAACCAAAAGATAATGAGAGTATTTTTCCAGACATCCAGACAAAGGAGTTTTCTTTCCGCCTGTCGAATAGCCGGAAAGAAATGGTCTGCATCGGTGCCGCTGCTTCTGGCTGCACTGCTGACAGTTGTATTTTATTCATGCCGCGATGAGGATTTACTTCCCTCGGTACAGAGTGTAGAACATAACGGAACCCGTAATGAAACTGAAAGTACTTCAGGTCTTGATGTAGTACAGGATGAAATATATGGTGCAACATATAAGCCCAATTGTCGTGTCCCTTTGGTGGGTGAAGGAAGAGTAATCAACCAGATAACCAAGAATTTGGTAGGCGTTTTAAGTAACTCGGATAATAAGTTGGAATATTTGGTAGATAAGAACTTAGATAACTCTGTTAGTCTGAAGGGATTGGCAGAGGTAAATACAGGGCTTCCAATTTTGTCTGTAAAAGATGTCAATCGTGTTTACTACGATTCTTCTAATGGCATTAAGGTCGGATTCTTGTATAAAGACCCAGGAGGTTTACTAAGCTTAAATGTATTGCAAGGCTTTTGGGTAAAGACTTATTTAAAAGGCAAAGAGCAAGACGGTTCCTCTACATCAGGAAGTGGTGGTAAATTTCAGTTACTAAACTTAAATCTCTTGAATGTATCTGGAGGTTTAAGTGAAATTTCATTTACTACTACTAAACCTTTCGATGAAGTACGAATCGGTTGTGCTTCCATCAGTGTCGCTGTACTTAGTGGACTGGAATTCTACTATGCGTTTGTGGGGGAGAATCCCGAAAAGATTGCAACTTACAATGGATACTATAAGCAACCTGAAACAGATTCAGGGGGTAGTATAACAGGACTAGGAAACACTAATAATCTTATAGATGAAGAACTGGACAATTCTGAACAATTAAGTTTGGCGGGGCATCATGAACTATATGTAGATTTTAACGAGAAAATAGTAAAAGATAGTGAAATCGGTTTTAAGACAGGTGGATTCAAAACACTTGATATAGATTTAACTGGCTTATCCTTATTTGAACTTACAAATAATGATGTAAATAATAAGTATGTTTGGGGAAATGAGAAAGTCTTATCAGGTGGAATAGGTATATCTTTATTAGGCACTCAAGATGGAAGTATGAGTGCCATAGCTAAAGAGGATTGTTATGGTGTAAAGATAAAATTGAATACTGGACTGGTTGGGGGATTACTTGATGTTATATTAGGTCTGTTAGGTAACACCCATTATTATTACGCCTACTCCCGCGACCCGGTAGAGATAGACGTATCCTCTTATTTTACCATTGGCAATGATACCATTTCTACCGATTATTACAACCTCCTGACACCATCGGAAGGTACTGTAACATATTCACTTATTAGTTATCCCGAAGGAGCTACATTTCCTTCTATATCGGGCAACCGCATGACCGGCATGACCGTAAATGGTGACTATGTAATAAGGGCTGTATATACCCGAGAAGGAGAAACCTCACACTCGTATGCCGTGATTCATCGCAACAAAAAAGAAGCTGAGGCGGGTTGTAATACGATGATGATTAATACTTTTGGAAATGAGGTACAGTATACAGTGGTTGAATCCAGTGGATCTCAGGGAGGTATTTCTTTGTTCAATAAGATAAACAACCGCCAGAATCTGGTTGATGGTGATTATACTAATTATGCAGAAGCTACCAATGTATTGAGCTTGATTCAGTTTGGCAGTTTGGCTGGTGTACATTCTTCTCAAGACATTACTCCGCAAGGAGGAAAGACCCGTGTGGGGTTTGTGATGCAGACAAATAATCAGCTGCTGGGTGCCGATGTCTTGAAGTTTTTCTTTATCAGACTGTATAAAGATGGTAAAGAAGTGTTTTCCGGACTGACGGCAGAAAATGACGCGGTAGGAGTGGGACTGGTAGGAAACGACGGAAGCAAATTGCGTTTTTATGTGGAAACAGATCAGACATTCGATCAGGTGGAGCTTTGGACTGCAGGCTTGCTGAATGTCAATTTGAATACCTTCCGTTTGTATTATGCTTTCTACGAACCTGTTACTTGCGAAGAGTATGCAGGGACATCGGAGGCTTGTATGGAAATGATCACGGCGCAGAAGCATGGGGCGACTATCAACTATGCGGAGACAAAATCTTCGTCGGCGGTAAGTGTGGGGGCTACCATGAACAACCTGTCGTACGTAATCGACAACAGTCAGCAGACAGCGGCTTCTATTGTAGCTGGAGTCAGCCTGATAAGCCGTTCTACCGTGGCTGTAAAATTTAATTCCATCAGAGGCGGACAGCCGCTGGGTGCCATACTCCGTACGCCGGGATATGTGCTGAATGCGTCTGTTCTTCAGAATGTGACAATAGCAGCATACAATGGTGGACAGGCGGTAGCAAGTGAGTCTACTTCCGGTGGACTGGCTTCCATCGAGGTGATAAGCGATGCCGGACTGGCTTATATGGAGGTTACTCCTTTACAGGATTACGATGAAGTACGTATTTCATTCCCTTCACTGGCAGATGCGCTCGAAACAGTCTGGTTGTCGGGTTTCTATATCCGTCCGGATGCCAACGGAAATGGTATTCCCGACTGTGCGGAAGAACCGGATGATCAGGGAGGAACCGACGGTATTACATACAAGGGGATAACCGAACATGTTTGTGTGGATGAAACAACCTATTTGGGCAATGTACGTATCTTTGTCGATGCTCAGGATGATAAAGCTAAACTTACATTTACCTGCTATCCGTATAACGGCAACGGACAGAAGATAGAACAGGAGGCTGCATTGCAGCATGATCAGGATAACAATGGCTATTTCTTTGAATTGTCATTGCCGGTAGGCGATTACTCTATTTCGGGATTGCCTACTAACAACGGACTGCGTGCGCAGGTGCATCCGCTGAAGACTACCTGGAAGAGAAATCCGTCAGATACCGACTGGAACAACTGGAGCAACTGGACGGACGGTTCTCCTTGGGGATGTACCAATGTGGTGATTCCTACAAGAACCACACGTTATCCGGACTTGAAAGCTTGGGATAGTGTAGATGATTTTTATGGCGGTAACTATTGTGCGAATATTCATTTCGAACCGGGAGCAGCTGTACTCAATACACAATATCTGGAGTATGACTGTGCATACGTGGAAATGGAAGTACAAAGCGGTATGTATCATATGATTTCTACTCCACTTCACGGCATGGTTACGGGCGATATGTTTGTTTCGCCTGAGATGCCGGCATACTTTACTCCGCTGAATGGGGATACTTATCGTGAAGTACGACACAATCCGATAGTACGCCAGAAAATGTACAGTCGTGCGGTTACAACTGCAACTTCTGGTACTAACGGTACTGTAGCTGCCACTGCCGATTGGAGCCGTACATTCAATGCCGTGGCTCAGCCGTACGAGCAGGCACAGGGCATCAAGATGATGGTTGGAAATGATTGGGGGACTTCTTATCGTCTTCGTTTCCCGAAAGCATATACCGAGTACAATTATTATACACTTTCCGGCGGATGGGTTAAAAAAGAAACTTTGCCGGAAGGGGCAAGAAATATGAATGGAAAATTTGCTTATGAAGAGAGTGGGTTTAAGCCGGAGAATGCAGGTCGTTCATTTACTTTTGAATTGCGGAATAAAGAACAGGGAGCTACCTATTTTGTGGCAGGTAACCCGTTTATGAGTTATTTGGATATAAAGACATTCCTAACAGAAAATAAACAGTCTGTTCGAGCTATCCGTATCATAGATTCTGAAAATATTTTCGGAGAAGAAGAGGAATTGGTCAGAATTTCCTTAAGCGAAAACGGAGATTTAAGCTTTGATGTAGCTGGAGAACAGAGCAACACCATTGCACCGTTGCAGGCATTTTATGTAGAGGCGTTAGAAGGTTATACTTCAGACAATGTTAATATAACTTATACCTCGGATATGTTTGTACAGCCTTCTGCAAGTACCGCAACCAGAAGTTCCCGCAGTGCTTCTGTTCCGACAGCAGGCGAAATGAAAATCTCGGCTGTATCGGGTAACTCTGTAAGTTCTTGTTCGCTGCTTCGCAGTGCCGGAGCATCGGATGCATACAATGCGAAGGAGGATGTTGTTTCACTGATTGACGAGGACTTTATGCCGAAGGTAAAGGTGTATACCGTAGCCGGCAAGCGTGCGCTCGATATTCAGAAGATAAAGAATGCCGTTCGTGTGGATTTAGGATTCATGGTAAAGGACGGTTCGCAACAGACAGAATTCACTTTGGACTATGGCAGCAACTGGAAGGGATGGACACTGGTTGACAAGCAGACAGGAAAGCGCTACCTGCTGGATGGTACTTCGCTTACAGTAAATGCAGGTGCGATGAAGAGTAATGACGGACGTTTCTATCTCGTAAAAGAATGAAAGGAAAGTAGGTTATGAAAATGAAACAATTCATACATGCTGTATTTTGTGTCCTGACTGTGTGTGGCTTCCTCCTGTTGGGAGCCTCATGCAGCAAGGAGAATGAACCGATACAGACTGTTGAGGGAGTAACGGTTACCATTGCGGCTCAGAGTGACTTGCAGACCCGTACTTCCTTGCCGGTTTATGATGGAGATTATGGAAATAATATTCGTGGTGTGCAGCACGTTACGGATGTATATCTCTATATTTACGAAATGGACGAAGCTGGGACCGATGGTGAGTGTAAAGCCCGCTTTAATGTGGGGTGGAGAGAATACTTTGGAGCTAATAATCTTCCGAATGAAACGGCAGTAATGCGGTATACGTTTGCTTATACATTTACGGTCGGAAAAACTTACCGGCTGGTAGCGGTAGGTGTAGATGGAGCTGAATCGGAAGATATCATGCAAGATTATGATGGCTGGAACTCTATTCTTACCTATGGATTGCCAGGGTCTATTCGGACAGGCAGTAAGCTGACTGATCCGATTACACTTCAAGAGGGTAAAACTCCTACTGATATGGCACATTCGGAATTCTTTACAGGGTACGTAGATTTCAAGCCAGCGTCGGAGAATGACAAGAATATTGGTGAGATTAATTTGTGGCGCAGGGTCGCAGGTCTGCAGGTTTGCCTGAATCAGATTCCAAAGGAAGTAGAGCGCGTGAGAATATTGCTTTATAATTCGCAGAATACACAAGTGAAACTATTGCCCAGTGCCCCCCAAGAAAGTGAAACGGATAAGATAATTACAGATTTCATTACCAGCCCTTATGGGAATGATTCTTTCAACGAAGAGGGCAGGGTACTGATGGATAAGACCTTTACAGAGGATGATTTATATCTTCCGGGATCTAGTACAGGAGTCGTTTCTGATTATGCTTACAAATGTTCCCTGACGGCATTTATGCTGCCTGTCAATATCCCAGACAGGGAGCTGTACGACTATACGCTTGTAGCGGAGTTTGTTACTACCTCCATGACCGGTATTGTAGGTTCCAGCAAAAAGGTACGGTTGATAAAGCCTTGGCAAAATAGCGACGGGCTTGATTTCGAAGACGAAACTGATATAGGCACAGGTATTATCGACGACCTCGACAAGTATCTTTTCCCGATTGAGGCAAATCATTTTTATTGTCTGGGGATTCCGTCAAAACCTATAGACTGTTCTGGCGTGTTGCAATAACAATTGGCACTGTGTAAGGTAGTTACAAGGGTATGAAGTTTCTTAATTGGATGATTAACTTATGAAATATACTAGATTGATTTATATGTCAGGCATCGTCCTGATGCTTCTTTCTGCCTGCAGCGATTCGTCGTCGCTTGATGCAGAAGGACAGAATGGGAAGCCACTGCAGCAGACGTTTACTGTAGCGGTAGAAAGTGTGGGCGAGCTTTTTGAAGGTGGAGAAGGGGTGAATCCGGCTACTGTCGCATCACGCCGTCCTATTTCGAGCGTTACACCTACGCAGACATTCGACAAGCTCAGTATACTGATTGTGGAGTATCAGAGCCCGGCAAAGGTGGTATATAAAAAGACGATTGAAAACTGGAGTAATCCAGATAACAAAGCAAGTTATCCCTGGAGTACGGAAGACGGACAGGGGCGATATGCCACGATTACGCTTACCGGCAGTGAGTGTCTGGAGGAAGGAAAGAATTACATGGCATATGTAATTGGTTACCAAAGCGGAACTTACGGAGGCTATGAGCCGTTTAAAGGTGTAGAAGTAGGGGATTATTACAATCAGACTGAAACCGTAACTATCCCTAATGGAGGGTATGCTGAAGAAGTTTTTGCAGGTGCAGAAATTTTTTGGGTGGAAAATGGAGTGATTCTTTCCAAACTGAGTGCTGAAGCAGAGGCACAGCATGGACTGATGGTAGCTCGCCGGCAGATAGCGGGTACGTTCGGCTATTTTACCCGTGTGCCGGTGCAGGTAAACGGCAGTAGTGTGGCTAAGCTGCGGCTAGTTGCGACCAAACGTAATCAGACTATTATCTTCGGAGGATTCAGAAGTGTGGACGATGCTTTCGATTTTCATAAGGATAATGTGATAAATGGTATGAATCCGCGTACGGACTATGATTGTGCTTTGGCAGAATCAGCAGTGAACGATGCGTTTTCTGTGTATGAGATTGACTTGTGCAAGTGGTTTCCTGGCAATACGGAGAACGTGCTATTACCCTTGGATATGAATGACGATGGTTATTTGGATAGTGCCGATACGAATTGGCAGACTGATGAGGAAGCCTATCCTAAGGGGACGATTTCATTACCGAGGGGTACGGTGTTCGGTGATAGCTTTTGGGTTTCGGTTGTTATGACGCAGCGAGATGTGGAAGAAGGAATACCTACTTTCCAAATGCAGATGCTTGATGCGGAAGGAAGGGTGATAAAGTATTGGGATATTATTTTACGTAATTACGAAACTGCAGGTGAAGACCGTACATTGGTATCGTTGCCTGATGGAGAGAACGGACGTACTGTGATTACCGAACTCGATAATATTGATACAGAAACTTGTTTTAGTATTGTACGTAATCGTTTGTATACGATGGGGGAAAAGAGTCAATCGCAGAATTATGGTGAAGATGAGCCTATCGATTTAAGTTCAGCCGGAGTGCTTGTGCTTGATGCTCGTCATGAATGGCAGATTATGAATTCTATTATCTTTAATTAGGTATTTATATTACATTTTGTTAATAAAAGAACAATATCCCCAACTTATTTAGCAAGTTGGGGATATTGTTTCAGAATTCAGTGGGTTTTCCTGTATTCTGCATATAGTTTGTTCTAATTTTAGAACGGATAACCGATTGCGAAGTGGATACCCATTCCGTCCTTGAAGTTCGGTATGTTGTAGTATTTGGAGATTCCGGTTTCGTAAGGTACGTGCAGGGCTACTCCCCAGTCGAGGCGAAGTACAAGGAAAGACAAGTCGTATCGGATACCCAGACCCGTTCCCAGTGCAATATTGTCGAAGAACTTGTTGAACGTAAATTGCGCATCAGGACGTGCTTCGTCTTTCCGCATCAGCCATACGTTTCCGGCATCGAGAAACAATGCTCCGTTCAGATTGCCTCCGAAAAGGTTGGAGAAAATGCGGAAGCGATACTCCAGGTTGGCTTCCAGCTTGATATCTCCCGTTTCGTCTACGTACGAATAGGCTGCGTTTTCGGCCGGATGAAAGCGTCCGGGACCGATAGAACGTACCGTGAAAGCACGTATGCTGTTGGCTCCTCCTACGTAGAACTGTTCGTTATAGGGAGCAATGGTCTTGTTACCGTATGCCCAGATTACTCCGGCCATCAGTCGTCCGGCAATCTGCTGTTTGTCGTTGATGTAGTAAAGCGGTCGTATCTCGCTCGAGAACTTCAGGAACTGTGCAAATGGAGTTCCGAGGAATTTCTTTTCTCTTTCTTTCAGACTCTTGCCGAAGGCTGCATAAATAAGTGAGGTGACATTACCTGCCGAGCTGAAAGAGTTTTCCCACCATATTCGCATCCGGCGGTGACGCCATGAATCATCGTAGGTAAAGGTATAGGTGACCGAAGGGATGAACTGGTCGTCCAGACTGTGAAACAGCATGGGGTTGGCCTGTGCAATCGAGTCGAATGTAGCCGTACGGTGTTGCAAATGATTGAACGCCAGATGGAGCGGTGTTACGGTATGTTTCATGCTTCTGGACGGACGGAAACTGTACGAAACGGTTCCTCCGAAAGACAGCATCTTGAAGTATCGGGCACGGTTTACCTGTTCGGCATAAATCTTGAAGTTCGTTTGCGACGGGAAGCGGAACGGGTCAATGCGGTCGCGTACCCATGGAAGTACAAGGCGAGGGAACCCCAGTGACAGGGCTGCTCCCAGTTCGTAAGAGTTCATGACAGACTTGTCGCCGTCGACGGTTGAGCTGGTCTGCCATTCGTATGAACCTTTCAGCTCCAGATTGAGTGAGGCTCCCATGCGGCGGAAGTTTTTGCGCGACAGGTTGAATATGGCTCCGGGACCGGTCTGCTTGGTACTCTTGGTAGTGACGTTAAGCTCCAGCTCACTGTTGTAGGGCAAGTCGAACATGGCATTCACGCGTACGTCGAGTGTATCTTTTTCTGCTCCTGTACGGGGAGTATATTGAAACTCGCTGAACTTGAACACACCCAGTCGTGCCAGAGCTTCTTGGGTATAGTTCTGTCTGGTCTGCGAATAGACTTCTCCCTTACGGTACAGAAAACGCTTGCGCAGCACTCCATAGCGGATGCCCGGCTTCTTTCCGGAGTAATAGATAGTAAAGTTGCGCAGCTTCAGTGAGTCGTCAGGCTGTTCACCGTTATATCCCGTCAGGTACACAGAAGTATGTCCGATATGATACGTGCGGAGGGCTTCTTCGGGAATACTTTGTCGGGGTACAATCTTTAACTTGACGTACCCTTTGCGCATGATTGTATCGGCAAGGAAAGTGATGAATTCATTTCTTGCGTAGTAGTATCCGTTGTCGCGGAAGAGGTCTATCAGACGCTGCCGTTCCTGATTCAGGACCGTCACGTCGAAATTATCTCCGCTGTGTATCAGCAGTTCGTCGAAATGTGCATGAATCAGACTGTCGGTTTGTGGTCTGAATCCTTCGTATGTCACGGTATCTATGTAGTACGGATTTCCCATATCGATGTCGTAACTCAGTTTTACAGCCCGCGGGTTACGGGTACTGTCTACCCGATAAGTTACTTTTCCGTCGAAATACCCGTAGTCGTGCAGCAGATTGGACGCTACTTTTATTCGGGTTTCAGGATTTACGGTAGAAACATATACCGGTTTGGCAGCCAGTTTTTTGAATATCCACTTTCCGAAGCCTTTTTCATACCTTTCAAAGCGATTGTATATCCATAGTCCGAAAGGTATCGGAAAACGGATATTGGGCTTTACCACGATGGCGTTGTTTGGAGCAATGCTGATAGCTCCTTCCGCTTCGGCAAGTGCCTTTTGTCCTGCCTTGCTCTTGTCTTCGTTGTTGATGGTTACTTTCTTCAATCCCAGATACAAGGTTTCCCCTTCCGGCAAGTGCTTTGTCGTAGAGCATGATACAGCCATCATGGCTGCAAGCAGAAGCGTCAGGATATGATATGTTTTATATTTCTTCATGGATATGTAATTATGCTTCAATCAGTTTTCTGTTGTTTGTTCGGGCTGTTTCTTTTTGCGGGAGCGGAAGATGAACAGTTCGCTTAGTTTGCTCACTTTCTTTCTCAGTACGATACCGGCTCCTGTTTCTATCACTTCACCGTCGAGTATGCTTTCGTAATTCTTGTCGTGGAAAATCTTGATGTAGCGTGTACCGCTGTTGTCCAGACGGTATTCCAGCGAAATGTTGTCGATAAACGACTCGTCTTGCTGCTGTACATCGTTTCCGGTAGATATTTTTCCTCCGATGATAACCTGGAAGCGGTTGTTCCAGAATCGTTTGGCAAACTGGAAGTTATAATCCGTACGGGTATTTCCGGTTTCACCCTCATCGGTCGTTTCCATACCGAAGTTTATATCTATTGTTTTCAGTGCATTTCCTGCTATCTTGTTTATCTCACTTTGCAGGAACGAGTTCAGCATACTGTTGGTGTCGAATCCTTTGCCTCCGGTATTGCTTTCTGACATATATATACCCGTAACCAGCATGGTGACAGCCAGCTTGTTTTTCTCTTCGGCCGATTTGGCAGCGAGTTCGTTCTGCATGGCACCGTCGTCGGGAGCTTCGAGTGTGAAGGTAAAGCCCAGATCTTCCAAGCGGTTTGTCAGATTCACTCCCACGTTGAAGTTTACCATACGCGTACTTTCTCCATCGGAAGAAACCGACGCACGCACCCGTTCCGAAGCCTTTATGTTCAGATTCGGGTTCATAACGTTTCCGGTCCATTCGATATAGCTTCCATCCTGAATGTAGAAAGTCTTCAGCGGGATGATAGGCATTTCGTATTTCATTTCTCCGCTCATCAGCGAATAACGGCCGTTGAGCAGCATGTTGCCGTCGGGCTGATACTGGAACGACAAGTCGCCTCCACCTTCCAGCAGCATGTAATTGCTTCCGCTTTCATTTAAGTTGACGCGTGCCTGCACAGCCTCGTCGATGTGAAGTGTCATCAAAATATCCATACCTCCCAGCGACATGGCAGGAATGTGAGGCTTGGCTATGTGAGTCGTATCGCTGAAGTCCACAAAAGTGACAGTTTCGTTCAGACGGTCTTCTACGGTCAGCGGAGAGTCTTTCAGTACATAAGTGAAATCACTGCTTCCTAAAATATTCATGTTGCCTCTCATGGTAAGGGCATCCGGCCGTCCTTTCAGCATGGCATTTACATCGACATAAATCTTACCGTGTACCAGCGACTCTTTGGTCTGTTTGGCATTGATCAGCTCAAAGTTATGCGCTTCCATTTTCAGGTTTATATCCATAGCAGCCATATCGGTCATATCTACGTAACCGTCTATGCTGAACGGTGTCTTTCCCTTGGTAAAGATGTTGAAGCGTTCGAATTTCAGTCGGCTGTTCTCAATCTTCAGCGGTCGGTTGTCGAGTTGCAGGTTCAGTGAAGCCTGTGGAATATTGATTATTACACTGTCAAGTCCCAGTTCTCCGTTCAAGACGGGCTGTGACGTGGAACCCTCTATGGAAATCGAACCGTCCAGGTCGCCCTTCAGCCTGGCCATGTCATCAGGAATGAATGCATTGGCTACCTTCAGCGGCAGATGATGCAGGTTCACATCTGCCGTCAGATTATCTTTATCATTTTTCCCCGTGGCAGAAAGGTACGTTCCGTTCAGGCTCATTATTTCTTCGTCGTTCAGCATCAGGAAGCCGTCTATGCTATGTTCTCCTGTTTCTTTAGGCAGATATACGGCACTCATTTCCCAGTTGCCCAGCTGTTGTTTGTTGTAGGCAAGGTTGTTGATTCCTATGTCGGTTGCAACTTGCATGCTCGACTCGCTTTGTATATAGTGTGCCTCGGCGTTGATAAAGCCGGCTATGTCGGGCATATATGGGATGATGCGCCGGAACTCAGCGATGTCTATCTGGTTGAGAGCTACGGTAAGATCCTGCTGTACGAGAGAGTCCGGAGTAGAATATAAGGATAATCCGGAATGATTCTCATCGTATATCTTGACGTCGGCATGGATACGTCCCTCGTCGCTCAGATAGATATAGTTGTCGGGGTTCACCTTAAACGGACGATATACCAGAGTAGGATTGTCCGGAGTGATGTGCATGCTGATGCCGTTGGGGCGTAGCTGTGCCTTCAGACCGAGATCAACTCCGGTTTCTCTTTTACCGTTCAGGTAACCTATTGCCAGTTGTGCATCGGTAGATCCGATATATCCGTTCAATGAAATGTCGAAGGCTTCCTGACGTTTGTTGGCAAGAGCCTTTACACCACTGTAGAATTTCACCTGCACAGAGTCTTGCAACGTCTTGAAGTAAATCGTATCCAGTTGAAGACTGTCGGTCCGCAAGCCGTACAAGTCGATGGAACCGTTTAATCCGTCTTCCGGCGAAGTGCTGAAGCTGGCCCGCAGACGATTGTAGTTTACATGCTGTGAAGCCAGGAAGTTGGCCACCGGATTGTCTGATCCGGAGAATACTTTCAACTGTGCCGAAGGCAGCATTTCTCTGATCAGGCGCTGATTTATGTGTTTTTTCTTCCACTGCTCTCCAAACTCCTTGGCTACCAGATCGCTCTTGCTCATAAACTTGTCGAGGCTGTTGGCCGATTTGAAAAGGAAAGTCAAATCGCCTGCATTGACATATCCCCTTACCGAATCGGTAGCCATATCGAAACCGGCATGCAGGTCTTTGGTCCTGAAGTTTCTTTCGGCTGTTACGAGCTGTATACCGCTGACGGTAGCACGTGCTTTGTGGCGTTGCTTCATATCCGTCTGCGCATGCACCTCGATGTTCATCGACGAACTGAAAGGCGTGCTCATAAGTGACAACGCCTGCCAGTCTAACAGCCGCACATGGGTGTTCAGGTCGGCCTTTATCATATTCGGCTGAAGCAATGCCTGCAAATTGGCCGATACGTCTATTGCCCGGTTGTTGACATTCAGCATCATTGAAGCCTGAGAGTGTTTCAGGCCGGCATCGAGAGTGACTCCGGAAAACAGAAGCGAGCCATACCGGAAGTGTGAAACCTCACCCTTCAGCAGAGCGGATGTTTTCGGAGAGAAAAAGTCGAATCCGTTTCCTTCGGCATGCAGTGAAGCCGAAAGTCCGAATATCGAATCATGCGGCATAAACTCGTGTATGTTGAGGCTGTCGATATTCAGGTCGACCAGATAGCCTTCTTTTTGCAAATCATAGTCAGCTTTTAAAATAATGTTGGCTTTTTTGCCCGGAAAGAACTGCATGTTTGCTCCGAGCAGACTGCCGTTGACTGAAGCTTCTCCTTCCAGTTTCATGCCATGTGGCAGCACGACACCGCTGAGCATACTTTCTACAAAGTTCAAGTTGCCCGTTTCTACCGATAAATTGATGTTTCCGTTTCTCTGGAGACTGTCCATAGGCAACGTAATACTTCCCGTAGCCTGTGCACGGAAAGCATCCTGAATGCTTGCCGAGAGCGTGGTAAGACGAATCTCCTTCAAGTTTCCGTCAATGCCGGCACGTATCTGCAATGGGGCAGACGGATATTTTTTTATGAAATCTTCCGGCATTCCGGTGATAACCTTCAGTAAATCATTCTTGCCGATGTCAGCCATCAGACGAGCATTGATCATACCGTCTTTTTCAGCATCAGTCGCTTCCCAGTCCATGGATGCGCTGAATTCGAGATACGAATCGGGGGTTGTTATCTGCAACGACGGAACTTTCAGTGTCTTGGCATCCGATACCAGTTTTCCTTTTGTTGAAACAATTTCCAGTCCGGAGCGTTCCTTTAAGTTGAAGTCGCGTATATTGGCATAGATATCATTTCCGGCATAGTAGGCAGAATCTACATCCAGCTTGATGTTGGTAATGCCGATATGCGATGCATCGAATCCTTCGGCAGCAGGAAGTGTATTGGTATCAAGATAAGCACTACCGTTTGTCAGTTTAAGTGAACCTGCCGAGTATGCCGACTTATGCAAGTCGACCAGTCCGTTCCGTAGAGAAAGCTTTTCGAGCGATGTTGACATGCTGAATGTATCCAGCGGCATTTGCATGGCAAACGAAACGTTTTCGAAATCAACATTTTTCAGTTGTATTTTCCAGAAAACCGGTTGCGAGCTGGTCGTATCTGAGGCTGTAG
>UMLT01015391.1_pt1 | contig 21212 bp, 12 predicted proteins | sample 1966641 | NCBI WGS metagenome assembly UMLT01 (sample SAMEA4836208, study PRJEB28245) | human gut metagenome | biome: gut microbiome; material: fecal sample | place: Denmark | collected 2008 | reverse complement strand
CAATCGCGTGAAAAACGGATGGTTATTCAGTAGACATTAATTATATTCCATATTCTTTCGTTTGTAAACAGTGCCGCCAGATGCAGACTTCGCCGCGCCAAGGAGTTGGTTTGTCGGCGAATGAATCCTCCGTCGATTCCAATTGCAAATACGGCGGAGGAACCGATTGAAAATCAAGTTTTTTGCAAGTCGCAGACAGTACGAACACCATTGCCGACAGCGAGACAAATTGCGCCGGTGTGGTGACAATAATATATTTTGTATTCTGTAATTTATAGGTGGCAGGCAGAAATCAAAGGTTGTCTCGGTATCTTCTTCTGCGAAATAAAGGGGCGGCGGGGGAATGGGGTGGAATGGGAAAAGTGAATAGAAAATGCGCCGCTGCCGACGAGGAAGTGTGTCGGGAACGGCGCGTACTTTATTGTTTTTACATTAGCTAAACAGACTAACAGCGTAGATGCCACCAATCAATCCACCAACGGCGCTAATGATGCCCAGAACAATGCCCGCAGTGCCAAGACCCGTTGCACCGCCGACTTCTTTCGCCTTGCTGCGCCCGATGGCAGAAAGTACAATACCCACCACGCCGGAGATTCCGTAAAACCCAAAAATGAAGCATGTAACCAAAGATACGACGAACCCTGCGATTTGAAGCCCGTTAGTTTTCCCTTCCATGTTTCCGTATCCTCCTACTATTCGAGATTGATTTTCGTGCTTTCATTCCTTGCCCCCAAGGAACTACTTCCATTATACCCCCCCCGAAAAAATGTCAAGCATATTTTTAGCTAAATGGCAAATTTATTTCCGCAGCGCCCATAATTATCCATGTTCTCCATAACGTATCCCGTTTTCCCAACAAAAAAACCTGCCCCCCGCCGTTGCCAGCAGAGAGCAGGAAACTTTCGTTTTTGGGAACGCTTACGCCTTCAATTACTTCAGTTCCGCGAAGTACTTGATGGTGCGAACCATCTGAGAGGTGTAGGAGTTCTCGTTGTCGTACCAAGACACGACCTGCACCTGATAGGTGTCGTCGTCGATCTTCGCGACCATGGTCTGGGTAGCGTCGAACAGGGAGCCATAGCGCATGCCGATGACGTCGGAAGACACGATCGGCTCGGTGTTGTAGCCGAAGGACTCGGAGGACTGCGCCTTCATGGCGGCGTTCACGGAGTCAACGGTCACGTCGCTGCCCTTGACGACAGCAACCAGAATGGTGGTGGAGCCGGTGCAGACCGGGACGCGCTGCGCGGAGCCGATCAGCTTCTTGTTCAGTTCCGGGATAACCAGACCGATCGCCTTCGCAGCGCCGGTGGAGTTCGGAACGATGTTCTGCGCGCCAGCGCGGGCACGACGCAGGTCGCCCTTGCGATGCGGGCCGTCCAGAATCATCTGGTCGCCGGTGTACGCATGAACGGTGGTCATGATGCCGGACACGATCGGATACTTGTCGTTCAGAGCCTTCGCCATGGGCGCGAGGCAGTTGGTGGTGCAGGAAGCAGCAGAGATGATCTGGTCTTCCGCGGTCAGGGTGTCGTTGTTGACGTTGTAGACGATGGTCTTCAGGTCATTGCCAGCGGGGGCAGAGATGACGACCTTCTTCGCGCCAGCCGCGATGTGCGCCATGGACTTTTCCTTGGAGCAGTAGAAGCCGGTGCACTCCAGCACGACGTCCACGCCCAGCTTGCCCCACGGAGCATCCGCCGCGTTCTTTTCGGCATAGATCTTGATTTCCTTGCCGTCCACGATGATGGAGTCTTCGGTCGCTTCCACGGTGTGCAGGTTTTCACCGATCTTGCCGCAGTAGGAACCCTGAGCGGTGTCATACTTGAGCAGGTGAGCCAGCATCGCGGGAGAGGTCAGGTCGTTAATCGCGACCACCTCGTAGCCCTCAGCGCCGAACATCTGACGGAACGCCAGACGGCCAATACGGCCAAAGCCATTGATAGCAACTTTCACTGCCATTGGAATATACCTCCTTTAGTCGTTCAAACGGGGTTATACTATTTCCAGATAAGAATGTGCCAAGATGCGCCGCGAATTTTTCACTCTGGCTAACGGGAGTGCAACGCAGCGTAGCAGCGCTACGCTAAGTGGAACGACCGGACGCCTGAGGGGAAAAGACGCAAGCAGCTGGCACAGGCGAATCTGGAAAGAGTATCATTTCCCACCTCATATTCTACCCAATTTGCCGCCATTTTGCAAGAGGTTGCGCAGGATTTCCATCACTTTTGACACTTTTTTGACGCTTTTTTTTGAGAATTCCTCATCCGTTCCCCTCTTCTTCCCAATATGCGCCCCAATTCAGCTCGTCCGTCACATCCAGTTCTTTCAAAATCAGCTTGCCGTTTTCGTCCGTGATGACACTGCCGCCTTCATCATACACCCCATAGGAGACATACCCCGTGCCGCCCTCGCAGGTGATGAAGCTCATGCTGCGGCAATAGTCACCCTCCGCCACTTCATAATCGTTGAACACTTCAACGCCGTAGCGGTACACTGTGCCGTTGACACAGCGGAAGACGATTGTCGGAATGTCGCCCCTCCAGTAGAGGTTGCTGTCCGCGGGTGTCTGCACAACGCTCCATGTGCCGTGATACGGCTGCGTGCCGTCGCAGTCCGAGCCGTAGAATTTCCCGTCCGCGTCCAGCCGGAGATAGTTGTCCCAGAACTCGCCGCCCGCCTCCATCTGCCAGCTGCCGACTAACTTCGCCTCTTCGTCCGGCAATTCCACATCATCAAACACCACGTCACGCTGTGGCACGAAGCCGCGGGTGATTTTTCCGTCCACCGTCGCTTCGACGTACACATACGCCCACTGGTTATCCGGATGGGACAGTGCCGTCAGCTTCGTCCCGGCAGGCAGCTCCGCCTGATGGTATTCGCTGACGTTCGGGTCATCAGTCAAGTAGGTATCGAATGCCGTCAGCATCGGCACATGCACGATTTCGTTCGTCGTCTCATCGCCGTGCTTGCCTAACTGCGCCCAGCCGAATCGGCTCGTCCGCAGGCTGACGCGGTACTCAATCAGCGACCAGTCTCCCACGGTGAGGTACAGCTTATAATCGTCGCCCGTGCTGACGGATGCTTTCCCCTTCGCCGCGCGGTAAGAGGACGTGTCCGGCGCGGAATACACGGCATAGGACTTCTTGCCGCTCTTCTGCCCCGAAACCACCTCCGGATACAAACAGGCAAAGTATTGCAGCCCTTCGTTCGCCTCGTTAAATCGGCGCACGTCCTCAACCCCGCGTTTCGGCATATTGTGAATATTGAAGCTGCCCAGCGTGATTCCCACCGGCCACACGGCACTTTCCTCGCTCTGCGTCACCTGATAGATGTATTCTGCTATCCGCTCCACCTTCACATCGCCCATCTGCGCTTCCATCAGCGTGTAAAAGGTTCTCCCCTCATTGTTGTGCTGCAGCTCAAAATAGTACCTTTCGTCAATATCCGGGTACGCCAATTCAAAGCCGCTCTTTGTGCGCGTGATTTTGGGATAACCCGTCTCGTCCAATTCCGACGGCTGATAGACGGCAGTCGTCGAGAAAATAGCGTCCTTCCAGCCGTCTTTCACCTCATCCACCGCGATCAGCTGATTGTGATAGCGACTGGTCAGAATCGTGTGGGTCGTAGCGGCTTTTCTGTTGTAATCGCTCACCAAGCCGGTATACTCGTCGTAGTCATGTGTCTGCTCCACCATCGCCAGCAATTGCCCGTTCAGATTCCAGCTGTTTGCAGATGCGGCGGGCAGTGTCACAGCCAGCGTCAAGCACAAAATCAGCAGTATCCGCAGTCTCTTCATATTCTCCACATCTCCTTTTGCTCAATATCCCAAAATACTAAAGAACAGCCGAGCAAACCAGCCGATAATATCATCGGTATACACCCAATCGCCGTCTGCTCCATCCGGCACATAACTCCTGCCTGTTCCGTTGGTCGAAAGGCTCAAATAAATGCTCCAAGCGCCCGGCATGATTTTCTCTTTCTCCACCTGAATCCCATAGCGGGACACCGTGCCGTCCGTTCCGCGCAGGACGATGGTGGGAATGTCGCCCCGCCAGTAGAGATTGCTCCCCACCGGGGTCTGCACGATAGACCAAGTGCCGCTGCACGACCTCTCGCCATCATCATCCGCGGCGGAAAAATTCCCATCTGCATCCAGCTGGAAATCATCGTACCAGCCGCCGCCGCCTTTGGCGCGCCAATGCCCGACAAACTCCGCCATCAATTCCGGCTGCTCCACGTCGTCGAATATCACATCCCGCTGCGGCACAAACCCGTACAGCGTTTCGCCGTCCACTTCCGCTTCGACGTACACATACGCCCAGCCGCAGTAACCCAGCGCCGTCAGTTTCGTTCCGGCGGGCAGTTCCTCCTGATGCGCTTCGCTGACATGCGGGTCATCCGTGAGATAGGTGCCGCACACCGTCTGAATCGGCACATGCCGCCATTCTTGGCGGATTTCCTTGACGCCGTCCTTCCGCACATTTGCAAAGCGCTGCAAGCCGCAAGCCATTTCGTTCATCCGCCGAACATCCGCTGTGCCGCGGGGCATTTGGTGGATATTGAAGTCCGCCAGCGTAACCATTTTCGACCAGACCGCGCCGTCTTCGCCCTGCGTCACCAGATAGCCGAAATTCTCCCGCTTTGTGACCACTATGTCACCCATTTTCGCAAAGACAAGCGTGTAGATTGGATGATTCGTGCTGTCATGGCTCAATGCAAAGCGGTAGACTTCCCCCGTTTCCGGATACGCCAGCTCAAAGCCGTCTTCCGTCCGCGTGAGCGTCGGCACGCCATACCCCTCCGACGGCTGATAGACGGCGGTCGTCGAGACAATGACACTCTTCCAGCCGTCCGCGCCCTTTTCCGCCGCAATCAGCTGATTGTGATAGCGGCTCTGCATGATGATGCGCGCGCTATTCTCCTTCCGCGCATAATCATCCGCCAAATGATAATAGTCGTCATAATCATTCGTGTTCGACACAAGCGGCACCAAGGCCTCGGGCAAGCCCCAGCCGTTCGCGGAGGCAACAGGCATTACCATCATCATCAAGGGCAAAATCAGCAGAATACGCAGTTTCTTCATCGTTCGCAGCTCCTTTGGAGGTATTTCCCTACCTATATAAACGCATCAAGGCGCAATTTCCCTGCGAAGTGCCAAAAATCTTGAAAAATGTTCTGCCAGTTCATTCTGAATCCATCTTTCTATGGTATGATGGCGGACGCAAACAGAAAAGGAGGGATTGAAACCCATGCTACGGATTTTGAAACACCTCAGGTGGAAAGAGTGGCTGCTCGTCGCCGCCTGTGTAGTGCTGATTGTTGGGCAGGTGCAGCTTGACTTAGCCCTGCCTGATTATATGTCGGAAATCACCCGTCTGGTGCAGACGGAAGGCAGCCAGATGAGCGATATCCTGCTCGCAGGCGGCAAGATGCTGCTGTGCGCGCTGGGGTCAATGCTGCTGACGGTCTGCACGACATTCTTTACCGCACAGATTGCATCACGCTTCTCCGCTCGGCTGCGCGGCGAAATGTACCGCAAGGTGGTCGGCTTCTCAAACGAGGAAATCAACCGCTTCTCCACAGCCAGCCTGATCACCCGCACGACCAACGACATTTCGCAATTGCAGATGTTCTTTTCCTTCGGGATGCAGTCGCTGATTAAAGCGCCGATTATGGCATTCATTGCCGTGGGCAAAATTAGCACGAAGAGCTGGGAATGGTCGCTGCTGACAGGCGGCGTGATTGCGTTCGTGTGCGTGCTGCTGGTGTTCATCATGCTCTACGCCGTGCCGCGCATGAAGAAAATGCAGACGCTGACGGACAACCTAAACCGCATCACGCGTGAGAACCTGACGGGCTTGCAGGTCGTGCGCGCCTACAACGCGGAAAACTATCAGGAGGGCAAATTCGCCAAGGCAAACGAGGAAATGACCCGCAACAGCCAGCAGGCGAATATCGCCATGTCCGTCATGAATCCGGGCATGAATCTGGCGATGAACGGCTTGACGCTGGGCATCTACTGGATCGGTGCGGCGCTCATCAGCGCGATTGCGGTCACGTCGCCCGCCGCGATGATGGAACGCATTGGGTTGTTCTCGGACATGGTGGTCTTTATGCAGTACGCGATGCAGGTCATCATGGCATTCCTGATGCTGGTGATGATTTTCGTCATGCTGCCGCGCGTGACCGTTTCCGCGAGCCGCGTCAATGAGGTGCTGGACACGAAGGCACGCATTGTGGACGGCAAGGAAACGCAGGGCAAGCCCGGAATGAAGGGCGAAATCGAGTTCCGCGACGTCTCCTTCCGCTATCCCGATGCCGACGGCGACGCCATCCACCATATCTCCTTCACCGCGCATCACGGCCAGACGGTTGCCCTCATCGGCGCGACGGGCTGCGGCAAGAGCAGCATCATCAACCTGATTCCGCGCTTGTACGACGCGACGAGCGGGCAGGTGCTGGTAGACGGCGTGGACGTGCGCGACTACACGCAGGACGCCCTGCGCAGCAAGATTGGCTTTGTGCCGCAGAAGGCGTTCCTGTTCTCCGGCACGGTCAGCAGCAACGTCGGCTACGGCGAGGACAATGCGTCGGGCGCTGCCATCCGCAAGGCGGTTGCTATCGCGCAGGCGGCGGAATTTGTCGAATCCCCGGAGGTCGGGTATTCCGGCACAGTCGCGCAGGGCGGCTCGAACTTCTCCGGCGGACAGAAGCAGCGTTTGTCTATTGCCCGCGCAGTGGCGCGCGACCCGGAAATCCTCGTCTTTGACGACTCCTTCTCCGCGCTGGACTACAAGACCGACCGCACGCTGCGTCAGGCGCTTCGCCAGCAGACCAGCGGCACGACGAACATCATCGTCGCCCAGCGCATCGGCACGATTCGCGACGCGGACTGCATCCTCGTCATCGAGGATGGCGCGATTGTCGGCAAGGGCACGCACCGCGAGCTGATGGAAAGCTGCAAGGTCTATCAGGAAATCGCGTATTCTCAGCTGTCAAAGGAGGAACTTGCGTCATGAGTGAAACGAAACGCCGTCCGGGCGGTCATCCCGGAATGCGCGGGCCGGGCGTACCGGGCGAAAAGGCGAAGGACTTCCGCGGTTCGCTGGGGAAGCTCATCCGCCACTGCAAGCCCTTCTATCCGGTCATTTGCATCGCGATTCTGGGCGACTTGGCGGGCGTCATTATCCGCCTGATCGGCCCGAACAAAATCAGCGAAATCACCAACCTGATTACCGCCGGGCTGCGCGGCGAGATTGACATGCCCGCCATCCAGAAAATCTGCATCACGCTGATCATTCTCTACGCCGTCGGCGCGCTGCTGAGTTTCATGACGGGGCTGGTGATGACCGTCGTCACGCAGAAGGTCAACCGGGGTTTGCGCGACGGCATTTCCCACAAAATCAACCGCCTGCCGGTCAGCTACTTCCAGTCCACCTCCACCGGCGACGTGCTCTCCCGTGTTACCAACGATGTGGACACCATCGGGCAGACGCTGCAAAACAGCCTGACCAGCCTTGTCTCCGCCGTGACGATGTTCATCGGCAGTGTCGTGATGATGCTCTCGACGAACTGGGTCATGGCGCTGACGGCGATTATATCGTCGATGCTGGGCTTCGGGCTGATGCTTGGCATCATGAGCCGCTCACAGAAGTACTTCGTCGCGCGCCAGCGGTGGCTGGGCGACCTGAACGGCCACATTGAAGAAATCTACACAGGGCACAATGTCGTCCGCCTCTTCGGCGCGGAGCAGCGCGAACAGCAGACGTTCGACCGCATCAACGGCAAAATGCAGGAGACAGACTGGAAGAGTCAGTTCATGTCCGGCCTGATGATGCCGCTGATGGGCTTCATCGGCAATTTCGCGTATGTGGCGGTGTGCGTCGTCGGCGCGGTGCTGGCGATGAACGGCTCGATTACCTTCGGCGTGATTGTCGCCTTCATGATGTATGTGCGCCTGTTCACCTCGCCCCTGAGCCAGTTAGCACAGGCGGCGACGAACCTGCAATCCGCGGCGGCGGCGGCAGAGCGTGTCTTTGAGTTCCTCGAAGCGAAGGAAATGCCCGACGAATCCCACCTGCCCGCGCAGACGAAAACCGTCCGCGGCGAAGTGGCGTTCGACCACGTCCGCTTCGGCTACACGCCGGACAAAATCATCATTCACGACTTTTCCGAGCATGTGCAGCCGGGTCAGAAGGTCGCCATTGTCGGCCCGACTGGCGCGGGCAAAACCACGATGGTCAATCTGCTGATGAAGTTCTATCCGCTGGGCGGCGGCGAAATTCGCATTGACGGCGTACCGCTGTCGCAGATGACGCGCGAGCATGTGCACGACCTCTTCGGCATGGTCTTGCAGGACACTTGGCTCTTCGAGGGCAGCATCCGCGACAACCTCTGCTACGGCAAGGAGGGCATTACGGACGAGCAGCTTGACCAAGTGACCCGTGCGACGGGGCTGTACCACCTTATCCACACCCTGCCGGAGGGTTACGACACCCTGCTTTCCGACAAACTGAACCTCTCCGCCGGACAGAAGCAGCTGATGACGATCGCCCGCGCGATGATTGAAAACGCGCCGATGCTGATTCTCGACGAAGCGACGTCCTCCGTCGATACACGCACAGAAATGCTGATTCAGCAGGCGATGGACACGCTGACAAAGGGGCGTACCTCGTTCGTCATTGCGCACCGCCTTTCCACCATCAAGAACGCGGACAAGATTCTGGTCATGCGCCACGGCGACATCATCGAATCCGGCACGCACGAAGAACTGCTGCAAAAAGGCGGCTTCTACGCCGAGCTGTACAACTCGCAGTTCGAGCAGGCGTAACACATTTTCCAACTGCATAACAACCCCGGCAGCACACAAGGACGATTGTCCAGCGGCTGCCGGGGCTTTTCTATTGCGGTAGGATACGCTCTCCGTTTTTCTCCTGCAACGAAAAAGACCAGCATCGAAAGAAAACCTTCTCCCATGCTGGTCGGTCGCGCCCATCTGGCGCGACAATATTGAGTTGATGGAAAGAGCAGCTTGGGGGCGCGTCTGCGGACGCGCAAAGTTACTGGCAGGGACGCTTCGCTGCCTGCACCTTTGTTGAGCGCGTTTGGCATACTGGTCGCCCGTGGAACAATTGGGGCGTTGCCCCAACCCCCACCAGAGGCGCTGCCTCTGGACTCCGCAAGGGGGAATTTCCCCCTTGACCCCTTTCGCGCGATTGAGTTGAGCGCTTCGGCATGCTTTGCCCGCGTGTTTAGCTCTTTTGGTCTTCCTGCTCCATGTTTTTCCGTGCAGCGGAAAGCATCAGCTTCACGCGATTGAGCTGATTCACCTCACTCGCGCCGGGGTCAAAGTCCACCGCGCAGATATTCGCCTGCGGATACTTCTTCCTTAACTGCTTGATGACCCCCTTGCCCACCACATGGTTCGGCAAGCACGCAAACGGCTGAATACACACAATATTCGGCACGCCTGTCAGCAGCAGTTCCGCCATTTCACCCGTCAGGAACCACCCTTCGCCGTACTGATTGCCCTGCGAAAGGAATGGGTCGGACAGCTCCGCAATCTGCTCAATATGCATCGGCGGTTCAAAGCGTTTGGACTTTTCCAGCGCCTTGAGTGCGGGACGCCGCAGCGCGCGAATGCCCTTCACGCCCAGTACCGCGCTCGCCTCGCTTGTCCAGCCCTTGCCCAGATACTCGTGCTTGAACTTGCCGTTGTAGACGGAGTAGTTCATGAAGTCCATCAGGTCGGGCACAACGGCTTCCGCGCCCTCTTCTTCCAGCAAATCGACCAGATGGTTATTCGCCACGGGCATATACTTCACCAGAATTTCGCCGACGATGCCCACGCGCGGCTTCCTCATGTCCTCGTGAATCGGCAGATGGTCAAAGTCGTCCACTAACTGCTGGCAGATGTCGCCGTAGCGGCCCGTGCCGTTCACCAGATGGTCGATGATCTTCTGCGACCATGTCTCCGCCAGCCGGTTGGCGCTTCCCGCCTCGATTTCGTAGGGGCGCACCCGGTACAGGCAGCGCATCAGCAAATCGCCGAAAACAATCGCCTGCGCCGCGCCGATGAGCATCGGCAGGGTGAAGCGGAAGCCCTCGTTCGTTTCCATGCCGTTGGCGTTAATGGAGATAACCGGGATATGCCCCAGACCGGCTTTCGCCAGCGCGCGGCGGATGAAACCGACGTAGTTGCTTGCGCGGCAGCAGCCGCCCGTCTGCGTCATGGCGAGGGCAAGGCGGTCAGTGTCGTACTTGCCGGACAGCACGGCTTCCATCATCTGCCCGACGGTGATGATGGACGGATAGCAAGCGTCGTTGTTGACGAATTTGAGGCCCGTATCAATCGCGGAGCGGGTATCGTTTTCCAGCATGACGATGTGATACCCGTGCTTCTCCAGCACCGGCTGAAGCAGACGGAAATGAATCGGCGACATGTTTGGCGCAAGAATGGTATAGCCCTTCTTCTGCATGTCGCGGGTATACTCCACGCGATGATACGTCACAGGCACAGGATGCGCCACGATGCCGCGCTTTTCGCGCTGCGCCATCGCCGCCAGCAGGGAACGCACGCGGATGCGCGCCGCGCCCAGCGAGTTCACCTCGTCAATTTTGATGAGCGTATACAGCTTGCCGCAGCGTTCCAGAATTTCCGCCACCTGATCGGTCGTCACGGCGTCCAGCCCGCAGCCGAAGGAGTTGAGCTGAATCAGCTCCAAATCATCCCGCTGGCTGACAAACTGCGCCGCCACATACAGGCGGGAATGGTACACCCACTGGTCGCTCACGCGCAGGGGATGCTCGCCGTGGAAGGAAGCGGGGATGCTGTCCTCAGTCAGCACCGCCAGCCCATAGGAGGCAATCAGCTCCGGCATACCGTGGTTGATTTCCGGGTCAACGTGATACGGGCGACCCGCCAGCACGATGCCCTTCCGATGGTTTTCCTCCATCCATTGCAGCACCTTCAGACCCTCGGCGCGCACGTCGGTTTTGGCACACTGCTGCTCGTCCCAGCCCGCGTGAACCGCGTCGCGCACCTCCTGCTCCGGAATATTGAAGGTCTTGCGGAAAAAGCGCACAAGCGTGTCCGCCGCCGTCTTTTCGCTGGTCAGCGCGAGGAACGGTTTAAGCATCCGCACGCGCCCTTCGGTCACATCCTCGACGTTGTTGGCGATATTCTCCGGATTCGCCACAACCATCGGGCAGTTGAAGTGGTTTTGGGTCTTCATATCCTCCTGCCGCTCGTAGAACACGCTCGGATAGAAGATTGTCCCGACGCCCTGATCAATCAGCCACTGCACATGCCCGTGCGCCATTTTCGCCGGATAGCACTCGCTTTCCGACGGGATGGACTCCATGCCCTTTTCGTAGATTGCGCGGCTGGACGCAGGGGACAGCACCACCCGGAAACCCAGTTTCGTCAGCAGCGTCATCCAGAACGGGAAGTTCTCATACATGTTCAGCACGCGGGGAATGCCCAGTTCGCCGCGCGTGGCTTGTTCGGCGGTCAGCGGCTGATAGTCGAACATGCGCTTGAGCTTGTACGCCATCACGTTCGGGCCTTTTTCGCCCGTTGCGGTTTTGCCCAGCCCCTTTTCGCAGCGGTTGCCCGTGATGTGCCGCCGTCCGCCGGGGAAGAGGCTGACCGTCAGCATACAATGATTCGTGCAGCCCTGACAGCGCGCCGTCCGCGTCTGCCACTGCAAGCCCAGAATATCCTGAATCGGCAGGGTAGAGGATGGTGTATCGCTGCCCGACGCCCGGTCACGCGCAATCAGCGCCGCACCGAACGCGCCCATCATGCCGGAAATATCCGGGCAGACGGCCTCCACGCCCGCAAGCTGCTCGAACGCGCGCAGCACCGCTTTGTTGTGGAACGTGCCGCCCTGCACGACGATATGCTGCCCCAGTTCCTTCGGATCAGCGAGTTTGATGACCTTGAACAGCGCATTCTTGATGACCGAACACGCCAGACCCGCGCTGATGTCCTGAATCGTCGCGCCCTGCTTCTGCGCCTGCTTGACGTTGGAGTTCATGAACACAGTGCAGCGCGTTCCCAAATCAACCGGGGCGGGCGCAAAGAGGGCTTCCGCCGCGAATCCTTCCGCTGTGTAGCCCATCGAGTTTGCGAAGTTCTCCAAGAAGCTGCCGCAGCCGGATGAACACGCCTCATTGAGCAGAATCGTGTCCACCGAGCCGTTTTTTAGCTTGATGCACTTCATGTCCTGCCCGCCAATATCCAGCACACAGTCCACTTTCGGGTCAAAGAACGCCGCCGCGGTGCAGTGCGCAATCGTCTCCACCTCGCCGTCATCAAGCCGGAACGCTGATTTCAGCAGGCTTTCGCCGTAGCCGGTAGAGCAGGAGCGCGCAATCACCGCCGTGTCGGGCATCTTCTCCATCAGTTCGCGCATCGCCGTGCGCGCCGTCTCAATCGGGCTGCCGGAATTGCCCGCGTAGTAGCTGTACAGCAATTCACCCTTTTCGCCAATCAGCGCGACTTTCGTCGTCGTCGAACCCGCGTCAATGCCCAGATAGCACTTGCCGGAATACGTTGCCAAATCGCCGCGCTGCACCTTCGCCTGTGCATGGCGGCGGTTGAACGCCGCATATTCCTCCTGATTGCGGAACAGCGGCGGCAGATGCTTCAAGCCGAAGGTCAGCATGACGCCGTGCTCAAGGCGTTCGAGCAGGCTGTCCATCGGAACAGCTTCGTCCTCGTCGCCCGAAAGCGCCGCCATCGCCGCGCCCGTCGCCGCAAAAAGGTGCGAATTGTCCGGCACAATCGCCGTTTCCTCCGTCAGGTGCAGGGTACGGACAAACGCCTGCCGCAGTTCGGACAGGAAGTGCAGCGGCCCGCCCAAGAACGCCACATGCCCGCGAATCGGCTTGCCGCACGCCAGCCCGGAAATCGTCTGGTTCACAACCGCCTGAAAAATCGACGCCGCCAGATCCTCACGCGCCGCGCCCTCGTTAATCAGCGGCTGAATGTCGCTCTTGGCAAACACGCCGCAGCGCGCCGCAATGGGGTACAGCTCATGATAGTGCTTTGCCAGCTCGTTCAAGCCGGGCGCATCGGTTTTCAGCAGCGCCGCCATCTGGTCGATAAAAGACCCCGTGCCGCCCGCGCACACGCCGTTCATGCGTTCTTCCAGTCCGCCGGTGAAATAGATAATCTTCGCGTCCTCGCCGCCCAATTCGATGGCGACGTCGGTCTGCGGCGCAGCCTTCTGCAGCGCTTCCGCCACCGCGACGACCTCCTGCACAAACCCGACGTGCAGTGCTTCCGCCAGCGAAATTGCGCCCGATCCGGTCATGCGCACTTTCACGCGGCACGCGCCGAGTTTCTTCCGCGCTTCCCGCATCATCTCCGCCAGCGTCTCCTGCGTATGCGCGCAGTGGCGGCGATATTCGCCCCAGACCATTTCTCCCGCTTCGTTCAGCAGCACCAGCTTGACGGTGGTAGAACCGATGTCAATGCCCGCATAATAATAGGTGTTTGTTTCCATTCCAGTACCTCGTCCGTCGGGCTTTTCGCCGCCACCACCAGCGAAAGCGCCCGGAAAATGATTGGTTTTTCGTTCTGCGCGCTCTGCCGTTTCTCCCGCAGCGAGGTGCAGTCCGAATCGTTTTAATTCGCCATCAACCGCGAAAAATCCTCTTGCTTTTGCAGGAAAAGTCGTGGGTTTTTGTTCAATCGGATGCGATTGCTTAAAAACATGATTTTTAGGTAACACCGCACAAATGAGGTGATCGGCTGACGAATGAATTTTTCGTCAGATGCAAATGCAAATTTCGAAGGTTTACTGGAGGTAAATCGAGGAATTTGCATGCCGCAGATGGCGGAAAAGACATCGTCAGACGCGCCGCCGAATTGTGCGGTGGTGCCTTTATACTATTCCCAGTGCGGAAAAGGCGCAGGTGAATTCGGAAATAGTATCATTATAGTAAAAGAATCCCCGTCAGCCCACGAATCGGGTAGACGGGGAAGCATGGAAGAGAGAAATCTACGGCGTTGTGCAGGAGCCGCATAAGGCGTATTGCTGTATGCTTTTGTATTTCAGGCATCTGCCTTCGGGCGTTGCGTGCAAGGCATTGCGCCCTGCACGTCCTTCATCATACCGCGCCTTTCCCATAAAATCAACCCGGTTTGCACACACCAAAATGTGTACTTCCATATTTCTCCCTTGAAATCCACAAAAAATACACTTTGTGCTGATTATTCGCCATTCTCCAGCTCTGCCAGAATTGTCGGAACTTTCGCGGCTTCCGCCGGATCAAGCGGCGGATAATCCGGGTTCACATCCATCAGCACATCCAGCAGAATTTCGCTCATCAGGTAGCGCGTGAACCACTTGTCATCCGCCGGAAGGACGTACCATGGGGATTCCTTCGTCGCGGTCGCATTGATGGCATCCTCGAACGCTTCGTCATACTGCTTCCACAGGCGGCGTTCGCGCATGTCATCCACCGAGAGCTTCCAGTGCTTATCTTCGCGTTCCAGCCTGTCAAGGAAGCGGCGCTTCTGCTCGTCACGGCTGACGTTCAGGTACACCTTGACGACGCGGTATCCGTTCTCGTAAAGGTACTGTTCCCAATTGCGAATCTGCTGATAGCGCTTGGGATAGAAATCCGGGTCGTCCGTCACGCGCGGCGGCATGGCATAGCCCTTCTCCATGTGGTGCACGCGCGTCACAAGCACATCCTCGTAGTGGCTGCGGTTCATCACGCCGATTTTCCCGCGCGGCGGAACGGTGCGGATGATACGCCAGAGATAATCATGGCTGAGTTCTTCCTTGCTGGGCGCTTTGAATGCCGCGACTTCCAGCGCCGCCGGATTCAGCTGTCCAAACACCTTTTTGATGAGGCTGTCCTTGCCCGCCGCGTCACGCGCCTGAATGGCGATCAGGATGCCCTCACGCCCCTGCGCATAGAGTTTATCCTGCAGTGCCGCCGCTTCCGCAAGGTTCTCCATCGTTTGCGCCTTGAGCGTTTTTTTATCCACGAACTCCGGCGCGCCCGTCTCCGCGTCCTTCAATTCGAGCTTCTTGCTGCCATCCCAGCGGTAGTCTTTCAGCGACACGATGCTCATTTTGTCTTCTCCTTGCGCGATTTAAGTTGTGCGCATTTTCCTGCTGTATGCGCGTGTTGATGCAGGGATTTCGCCTCCGCAGAGGCGATTCCCCCTGCAACATGACCATAATGTCACAAAAGCGTACACCGCGAAGCCATTCAAGAGAGCAATCGCCACGCCCCTCTTAAATCTGCATCGAGGGGAACACACTCGTGTGTTCCACCAATTCCGCACGGAACCGCTGCACCAAGCGCACCTGCGGCTCACTGTCGCTCATCACCCGCATCGTCAAATCCGTCACGCCCATGCTCGCCAGCGCCTGTTTCGTCTGCTGGAGCAAACGCGTGCCCAAGCCCTTGCGCTGGAACTCCGGCACGATATACAGCCCCATAACCTCCGCCGACGTGTACTGCCCCGCGGCGACGCACGCACCAACCAGATTCGACCCATACAGGATGCCCAGCGCGGCGAAATTCTGCCGATTCATCTGCTGAAGCAGGAAGCCGTGGTCAAAGTAGCTGAACCCGGCGCCGCGCATCCGCGACACCAAATCCATCTGCTCCTGCACGGTGTTGAGCGGAAGCGTGATGCACGAGCAGTTGAACAGCTGCGGCACTTCGTCAGGGTCGTTCAGGCGCACCAGATCCTCGGTGTAATCCATCTTGAAGCCGTTGTGCTCATAAAACGCCAATTGGCGCTCGTCCTGCACATCCACGGCTGTGTACAGCCGTGCCGCCGCACCGGGCGCTTGATTGCGCAGCTGCCGCGCGCGCGCCGCAAGCGACCCCAGCAGCCAGTATTCGCCTTCCGGCTTGCTGGTCATGCTGAAATAGATGTTGACCGGGCGCGAAGGGAAAATCGTCGGCTGATACTGATAAATCAGGAATCCCTCGCCGACGGGGTTGTTCTGGTCGTCCTTGACGAAGAATACGTCCTCTTTCGGCAGACCCTTGTAAAATTCGTTCGGTTGCGTCACCTGCATGGCTTATTTCCTTTCTTCGGCGGTCTGAATGCGGCCGTCATCCAGCAGCACGGCGATGAACATCGGCACAAGCGCGAGCATCATCACCCCATAAAGTATTCCGTTGTTGATGGCAGACTTGTCCAGCGCAAATTCCACGGCGATGCACACGCCCGCGCCGGCCAGCAGCATCACGATGCGCGCAATGCTGATTCTTTTCAGCCCATCCCGGCGGATGCAGCGGGTCAGGCGTGATGCCAGCAGCACCGCCAGCGTCAGCGCCGCCATGAGCATATTCAGGCGGACAAAGCCGAAGCGGATAAGCTCATCCGCGCGCCACGAATCGAGCAGCACCTGCATCACGCTGATGATGGTCAGCCCGGTTTCCAGCGTCCGCCCGGCGATTTTCTGCCTGCGCCCTTGCACCAGCACAATCACGAGTGCGACTGCCGCAACGATGGCTTCATATGCCCAAACCAGCATCTGCCCGTCCTCATTCTGGAAAGGCAGGAAGTACCAGCAGATATCGTCCATCTGTTTGCTGAAGCCCTGCCCCGTGAAACCCTCCGCCAAGCGCAGGCCGCACAGCGCCAGCAGCGCGCCGGGCGTCACCGCGTCCAGCAGGGGCAGCGCCTTCTGTTTCGTCAGTTTCGCATACAGCGCAATCGCGCCCATTCCGCCGAGGATGCCGCCATAGAGCGTATAACCGCCCTGCCAGAACTGCCAGAAGAACGAGCTGCCGCCCAAATCAACCATGATGTACGAATACCGGGCAAGCATATACAGCACGCGTGCGCCCACCAGCGCGCCAAAGCCGGCAACCGTGCAAATCGCCGCACGGGTGTCCAACGAGAGGCGCTTGCGTGAGCACAGCAGCGTCAGCGCCAAACCGCACAGAGCGCTGACAGCAGCGGTCAAGCCATATTTCGTCAGGAAGAAGATGTCGGGATTCCAATAATCAATCTCTTCTGACTCCATCAGCGGCTGCACCACGTCCACAATCCGCGCGGAAGGCGACGGCACAAGCAGCAGCACTGCAATGGGCAAGGCAATCAGCAGCAGGGCGCACCAAATCGCTGCATTTTGTTTTTTCATTTTTTCTGGGTACTCCTTCAATTCCGCCGAAGCCGACGGGTTTCTTTTTTTGCTGATGCGGAGAATTTCGCAGAACTCCGCAGAATATATTATACTTGCTTTTTCCCCGGTTGACAAGCTGTAATCCGGATTCTTTCAGCTATCCATCACAAATTTTCTGTTACAAATTTCCGCCCGCGCTCAGCACCAGCAGCGCAATTCCCAGCGCCAATATCCCCGAAATCACGCCGTGCAGCGCCTGCCACGCCAGCTGTTCACCCAGCCGCATCAATCCTTGCGGGTACAGCGCGCGGTTCTGCATGATGACCGCGCAGCCGCCGAAACCCGTCGCTGCGGACAGGAGAGCAATCCGCAAAGGCAGAGGTGCCGGCAGGTTTGCGATCGTCACCGTGCCCGTCGTGACTTCCAGCAGCGTCGTCAGCGGGAGACGCATCGCATCAGGCAGGAAGTCCGTCAGCGTCGCAAGCACGCGAAGCATCGTCATCGTGCCGCAGACAAGGAGCATGGTTCGGGCGCTGTCCTCCACCGCGCGTGCGAAGGAGACAGGGGACATTGCTGCCTCTGGCACTTTTTCAGCGGATGTAACCCTCGTCCACCGTTTTGCCAATCGCCCCGCGCAGCAGCCGCCCGCCAGCACGCTCAGCAGCACAATTGCCCCCGCGATTCGGCTGTTCAGCCAGCTTCCGATTGTCCCCAGCAGGAACATCGGGCTCATCGTCGCGCAGGAGACCGCCAGCGCCTTCTGTTCCCGGTGCGGACGGCTGCCCTGCATCGCCAGCAGCCGCGCACCCGTCGGCGACCCGCCGCACCAGCCCAGCAGCATCAGCAGTCCGGGCTGCATATCGCGTCCGCATCGGCTCACCAGCATCTGCGACAGCGTCAAGTACGGGAACAGCCCCGGCATCACGCTGCGCACAAACAGCGCACACGCTGCTTCCGCCGCCGCCATCGTCTCCGGCGCGCGCAGGAGCAGCAGCGCCATCATCCCTGCCAGCAAAATCCGCATTTTCGTCCCTGCCTTTCTGGGGAAAGGATATGCGGCGGTTGACAAGTTTCATTCGGGAAGGTACAATTGAAGGAGATAGGAGGAGAAACCCATGAAAGACACCTTCCTCATGATTGACGGCAATAGCCTGCTGCACCGGGCTTTCCACGCCCTCCCGCTGATGGACGCGGGCGGTGTTTACACCAATGCGATCTACGGCTTCCTGACCATGATGCTCAAAGCGATTTCAGACGAAAACGCCCGCTATCTCGCGGTCTGCTTCGATGAGCACGCGCCGACGTTCCGTCACACGGCATATCCCGACTACAAAGCGGGACGCGCCGCAACGCCGGATGAATTGCGCCAGCAGTTCGCCACCATTCGGACGCTGCTGCCGGAAATGGGCATCCATGTCTTCTCCCTGCAAGGCTGGGAGGCGGACGACCTGCTCGGCACGCTGTCCAAACTGGGTGAGGACGCCGGAGTCAGCCCCGTCATCCTGACCGGCGACCGCGACGCGCTCCAACTGGTGTCCGATACAACGCAGGTGCTGTTCACCCGCAAGGGCATCAGCGAAACGACGCACTTTACACCCGCCATGGTGTACGAAGTGTATGGCTTCTCGCCGGAGCAGGTGGTGGACTGGAAGGGGCTGGCGGGAGACAGCAGCGACAACATCCCCGGCATCCCCGGCGTCGGCGACAAAACCGCCGTGCGCCTGCTGCACCAGTACGGGACGCTGGACAACATCCTCGCTCATGCGGGCGAAGTGAAGGGCAAACTCGGCGAAAAGCTCGTCACATGGGCGGATCAGGCGAAAATGTGCCGCGAACTGGCGACGATTCGCCGCGACGCACCCATTTCGTTCTCCCTCAAAGCGTGCGCCATGCCAGACTTCCGGCATGGGATTCCCGCGCTGGAAAAGCTGAAACTGAACAGCATCATCCGCCGCCTGCAAGCGCCTGGCGATGCGCCCGCGCCCGACACGGCGGCAGAGGAAACGCCCCTGACGCTCCTGCCGTTTGCGGACGCTGCCCCGATTTCCTCCGGCGCTGATCTGACCGCATGGCTCACCGCCCTGCCGGACAGCGCCCGCCCGATTGCCGTCGCGCTGGATGACACGGTGCTGACGTGTGCGGCACAGGATTTGTCCTGCTGTCAGGCAGCGCTCGGCGGCGATCTGCTCACTCCCGGCGCTGACCCGGAGGATTTGCTCCGCGCCCTCGCACCCGACCTCGCCGCGCACCCCGCCGTCATCCACGATGGCAAAACGCTGTGGCACCGGCTGAACCGCGCGAAGCTCCCCATGCCAGAGCGATACGCATGGGACGTGCAGCTTGGCGCGTACCTGCTTGACCCGCAGCGCAAGAGTTACAGTCTGGACGCGCTGTGCGGCGATTTGCCCGCGGATGCGCGCGGAATGCTCTCGCTGTGCCGGTGGCAGCAGGCGAACATTAAACGCATGGGCATGAGTCACCTCATGCGCGACGTGGAAATGCCGCTTTCCGGCGTGCTGTACCGCATGGAGGATATCGGCTTCACCGTCGATACGGCGTTCCTGCGGCAATTGGGCGAGCGCTACACGCAGGAAATTGAGCAGAGCAAGCAGCAGGTATTCGCCGCCTGCGGAACAACCTTCAACCTCAACAGCACCCAGCAGCTCGGCGACGTGCTATTCGATAAATTGCAGCTGCCGCACGGCAAGAAAACCGCGCGCGGCTACTCCACCTCCGCCGAAGTGCTGGAGGGCTTGCAGGACATCGCGCCGGAAGTCATTACGCCGCTATTACGCTATCGGCAGCTGACGAAGCTCAATTCGACTTACGTCGAGGGTCTGCTGCGCCTGACGGACGCGACCGGGCGCGTACACTCCACCTTCGACCAAGTCGCCACCGCCACCGGGCGCATCTCGTCCAGCGAGCCGAATTTGCAGAACATCCCCGTCCGCACGGAGGAGGGCAAGGAAATCCGTCAGGCGTTCCTGCCGCGTGCGGGCTGGGTACTGCTGGACGCGGATTACAGCCAGATTGAGCTTCGCCTGATGGCGCACTTCTCCGGCGACCACGCACTGGTGGAAGCCTTCCGCACGGGGCAGGACGTTCACGCGCGCACTGCCAGCGAAATCTTCGACGTGCCGCTGGATGAGGTGGATTCTACGCTCCGTTCCCGCGCAAAGGCGGTCAATTTCGGCTTGATTTACGGCATCAGCGGATTTGGTCTTGCGAAAAACACGGGCGTGAGCCGTCAGGAGGCGCAGGAGTTCATCAACCGCTATTTCGCGAAATATCCGGGCGTGAAGGGCTTCATGGACAGCGCCGCCGAGGACGGGCAGCACAACGGCTACGCGCTGACGCTGATGGGGCGTCGGCGGTATCTGCCGGAGCTGAAGAGCGACAAGGCGGTTGTGCGCGAGTTCGGCAAGCGCGCCGCGATGAATACGCCCGTGCAGGGGACAGCGGCGGATATTATCAAGCTGGCGATGGTACGGGTGGATGAAGCCTTGCGCCGGGAGGGGCTGAAGAGTCGGCTGATTTTGCAGGTGCATGACGAACTGCTGCTGGAATGCCCGCCGGAGGAAGTGGAAAAGGCGGGGAAGCTGCTGAAAGATGCGATGGAGCATGTGATTGAACTGCGTGTGCCGCTGCTGGCGGAGGTGCATCAGGGGATGAACTGGGCGGAAGCAAAATAAGGATAGGGGAAAAAGAGGATAAACACGCGGGTAGAGCATGGTAGTGAGACCAACTCAATCGCGCGGAGGGGTCAAGGGGGGATCCCCCCTTGCAGAGTCCAGAGGCAGCGCCTCTGGTGGGGTTTGGGGCAACGCCCCAACTGTTCCTCGTCCGACCAATCCCAAGGAAGCCGCCAACAAAGGCGCAGGCAGCGAAGCGTCCCTGCCAGTAACTTTGCGCATCCGCAGATGCGCCCCCAAGCTGCTTTACCCATCAACTCAACATTGTCGCGCCAGATGGGCGCGACCGACCTTCCGCCCAAAACGCCAAACGCGGAACACAGCATACACAGCTGCATTCCGGCGCTTTTTGTCAAGCAGACTTATTCCATCACAATCCAAACATACGTCGTGCCGTCCG
>UMLT01037301.1_pt1 | contig 23117 bp, 18 predicted proteins | sample 1966641 | NCBI WGS metagenome assembly UMLT01 (sample SAMEA4836208, study PRJEB28245) | human gut metagenome | biome: gut microbiome; material: fecal sample | place: Denmark | collected 2008 | reverse complement strand
ATAAAAAGTTTCTCTTATCATCAACCAGTCTCGGTCCAGCCTCAGAAAAACCCGGACAAGGGAAACCTCCTAATACAATATCCGCCTTAGGAAACTCCTTTATCTTTCTTATATCGCTTTTGTCCATATATATATATTTACCCGCATTCTGTGCATAGGTTTCTCTTGCCTCATCAAATATATCGTTTACATAAATCGTATTAAACACATTATTATTAATGTTTTCATCAAAAACCTTTTTATCAGCAAATGCAGCTTCCATAACTTCTTCACCCATAACGGCTTTTAATCCAGCTAATTCAAATCCTAAATCAAGACCACCACATCCCGAAAACAATGACAGCAAGTTCCATTTATTCGGATCATAGTTGAGTTTATCAAACTCTATTTCTTCACTACAATCAGCAAACGCTTGTCTTTCTTCTTCAATTTTAGCATTCAAAAGTTCCTTGACTTCATCCACTTTATAATCTGGAGCCGGCTTAAATTTGCCACGCCCTCTTTCTTCTAAAATAACAGCCATGGTTTCACCTCTAAATTATTCTATCTGTCCCAGCATTGTCATCATCAATGTCGTCTGTTGTTTTAATGTTTAGCTTTTTCATATAATGCAGCAATCTGTTCGCCACTTCATTTCCCTTAACAGTTAACGGTTGATCATACACCAATTCTGGAATAAGTTTATTGTCTTCAGCATTCCAATACACTTGAACCGAAAGCGGTCTGTCTCCATCCCATTTTCCTGCAAATGTACGATAATTCAATGCCTTACATGCAAAGTAAATATCAGGGTGCATCTTCACATACTCTTTAATCGGAACCATTTTATCAATTACATCTTGTGCCGAATTTACATTTTCATCCATCAATATGTAATTGGCTATTCCGCTATTCTCAATAACCTGTCCTGACACCATAGCATTTCGTTTATCATCTGCCAAATTACTACCTGCATACACATCAATTACCTGTTCTTCTGTAAGTAGCATTTTACCTGATAAATCTCCACTATTCTTGTTTAAAAGTTCAAACTTCCATCCCAAAGTGATAGCACCCTTTTCAGTTCTCTTAAACTTATTCTTATATATGAGCATTCTTTCTTCAAATCTATCGCTTATAGCCATTGTCGATTGCTCAATAATATTTACCCAGTTCTCGCCGAACAATTGCTCTGCTCTATCTGCACTCATCTTATTCTCAATAAAATCAGCATTTTCTTTTTTATATGATATTTTTATTTCCACCTTGTCAGATGCTGATTCTGCTAAAATATAAATATCTGTCTTAGGTTCGCCTTTATGGCATGTTGGTTTTCCCGAAAGAATTATTTTATAATTCTTCTCTTGGAACACGAACTCCGTTCCTTCAGCCATAAATGCTAATATTCTTCTTTCTGCATCACCAAAATTTCCCATAACAAGACCTCCTAGTATTGTTTTCTACATATCTCTTCTTTTCCTATGTTTTCAAATGAATTAACTTGTGGCTTTCCAATGTCTGTTGCATTTTTCTTAATAAACTCAAACAATTCAGGATAGTTTTCCAGATAATAATACATTTGAGGACATATAAAATTCCGATTAAACTTCCGAAGTGTTTCCAAGTCTATTTCCTTGGTCATCTGAAAAGATAAGATAGGCATGGCATATGTGTGTCTTGTAAGGAAATCATCTATCCTTTCACATACCTGTTCATCTTCCTTGTATTCCTCTTTCCAAGTGTTGATGTATATTTTTCGTCCCAAATGAATCTTTCCCACTATCATTTTCATTGGACTACTCACATACATATATGCCAATATTTCTTCATCTGGAAATGTTCTTCTATATTCAAAAATCTTGCTTCCTTCTTTAATCCTGTTATACCATTCAGGTTTAAAGCTTAACAACATTGTCCGCATACCTTCTCCTATCCACCCAAGTCATAAGATTTAGCCATATAAATTATATCATATTAATAAGTCCAATAATCTGTACTCAAGCATCCAATTTTTTCTGTGTAGTCCTTGCAGCTATTAGAAAAAAGTATACAAAAACTCAAGATAATTCTACCACAAATACCAGGTTTTCTCCACTACAAAATCTTAACAATTCTATTGATTTTGTATCATCTCCCTCTCCCCTCTCTAACCTTCTCGCCAATCCACTCCAGAAACTTATCAAGCATCGACTTTCCTTCAATCACAAAATTTTTCATAAATTCATACGCTTTATCCAGTTTCTCCCTCAGTCCTTTGTTTTCCTCTTTCAGATTTTGGTTTTCATACCTCAGCCGGATAACCTCTTCCTTTAGATAATAATCCCCATCACCCTGCTTTATCAGGTCATCCCTAAATTTCTTAATCTCTGACAATTCTTTCTCTGCCTGAGTCAGTTTTTCATTTGCGTTCTCAAATACTGCAAGAGCCTTATTAAGTGCTACCTGCACATCTGCCAACTGTTTCTTTTTATCTGCAATAATATCTTCCAATTCCTGACTATCAGCAACCAAAGCTTTATTATATTTTTCTTGTGTAACCCCTTCTTCCATGATTCTATCTTTCAGGGATGTTACTATCGCTAAGGTCTTTTCCGCTTCCTCTCGTTCTGTTTTCAGGCACATTTGTTGTTTATGAATCTCATCGTTCAACTGAGCTTCGTGTTCTTCTTTCAATCCAATTACAACGCCGATATCTTCAAGTTCCTGCTCCAGCTTCTTGACTTCGCGGCTACGCTCCTGCTTTTTATAGTCCAGCACCGATAAGTGTGGCTTATGTGTATTCAGCTTCTTCCACTCAATACCATATTTATCCATAATGATGGCAATATCCTCTTTCTCTGCCTCCGACCACTGCTGCCATTCGGTATTACCCTTACCCTCACTTTCAAAGCCTCTGGATGCAAGTGCACCCTTAAGCGAATTCTTTGTTTCTAATCCTCTCTTATTACCTGTTGAAAATGGTACAAAATCTATATGCACATGTGGTGTCTCTTCATCCATATGGATATAAGCCCCAAATACATATAGCTGCGGATTCCTACGAATAAATAGCTCCACATAATCTTGTAATGCCTTAACAGCAATATTAGCCATATCACTTCCTACTCCGGTATCGTCTCTGTTCCCTATCTGCACAATGACTTCATAAAAAAGTTTCTCCTGCTTGCTTCTTGAAATCTTGTCATAATAATTCTTAATCTGCCTGTCTTTGCGTTTCTGCTTGGCATTATACTTTTTAAGGGAATCATCAAACAATTTGTGATATACCGTTTTCAAATCTTCATGCACAAGAGTGATATTATTTTTTGTTCTGTCAGCATCCACATTTGCCGCAATAAATGTTCTTGTATTATGACCAAGTGACCCTTCCCCATTCATAAAACTAATCGTTCTTTTCATTCGAAATCAACCTCCTTTTCCTATGTATGCGTACACCTCCTTCTTATCCGTAATCGTGCCGGATACGGCACATATCAGCAAATTTCCCAGCGAAGGTTTTGTTACTTTTGTCAAAAGTAACGCAAAAGCACTTTTGACACCTGCGGTATCAAAAATGCAGATCCGCAAGCGGGTTTTGCGCCCTGCCGGGAGCTATAGTCGCGGATACGCGACATATTGTTTACCACCAGCAGCTCCACTTCATTTGAATTCTACAACTTGCCTCTATCCTGCCAAAGCACACAAGAACATCTCTATACTCTGACAGGAATAAATGAGCTATGTATCGTGCCATTCTTTACATCTAGTGAAAGCAATTCACCACATCATGTAATACAACTTCCTCTGCTATCAGCCTTGCTTCCGTTCTCAGCTTATACATTTCTGAAAAAGAATTTTTATTCCTCGGCTTATGCTTTTGTAGCCATTCCGTTTCAATATCCTCAAGCAATTCATAAGCCACTTCATTTACCTCTGCTGCCTTTTGGTTCAGTTCCCCGAATCGTAGCAGACTCCGATACCGCTGTGGATATTCTGACTTTAAATATTGCATCCACATATGCCCGTATTTTCCAACATTCACACCATTATCCTTAATATCTAATGTGATTAACGGATAAAACAATCCGTCTCTTTCCTCATACTGAACACCTATTTTTTCAAATAATGTTTGCTGTCCCATGTTAATCGCTTCCTTTCGATATTCAACACATTTTTAGTCTTCATCACTGGCTGTCAGCCTCTCCATACCTGCCAGAGTACGAGGCGTTTCGCGAAACGCCTCCAATATCTCCAGCATAGTTCTGATTGGTGTTAGCAGCTCCGAATCCATGTCATCCGCTTTTTGTAACCGCTCCAGTTCTGCTTCAATGTGTTGCAGATTCTGCCGAAATGATACCAGCATTAGCGGATTGCCTGTAGCCACAACCTTCTGATGCAGAATGCTTTGTATAATATACTCTTGTCTCGTCCTGCACCCGCACATTTTTACGCGGTTAGTAAGTTCCTCATTTTCTTCCGGTGACAAGCGAAATGCCACTGTCACCGTTCTCCATCTGTTTTTTGCATCTCTATTTTTTTCTGACATTGATAAGCTCCTCCCTTTCTGAATCTAGATGCACAGCCATATCTGACTGTACCGTTGGAAATAAATGTGCATAATGATAAGTGATATCAACTGCCTCATGTCCTACTCTTTCAGCAATCGCAAGTGCCGAATAGCCCATATGAATCAGCAGTGAAATGTGTGAATGCCTGAGTCCATGAATCTTGATTCTCTTAACACCTGCCAGCTTTGCGCCTCTGTCCATCTCGTGATGCAAATAACTCTTTGAAATGGTGAAAATCCTATCATCATTTCTAATGCCATCCAATCTACTGATAAAATCTTCAATTTCAAGAGCAAGAAAATCCGGCATAACAATCACTCGATTACTCTTCGGTGTCTTCGGATCTGTAATTACATCCTTCCCCTCCAGCCTTTGATACGATTTATTGATGCGAAGTGTTTTCTTCATAAAATCAAAATCGGCTGGTGTCAGTGCCAGCAGTTCTCCTTCACGAATTCCTGTCCAATATAGAATTTCAAATGCATAATATGAGATGGGCTTGTCCGCCACCTGCTCAATAAATGCCTGATACTCCTCCTGCGTCCAAAACATAATCTCCTTCGACTCTTCCTTCCCCATAGAACCTGCTTTTCGAGCCACATTATCCTTCAAATCATACATATTAACTGCATGATTTAAGATAGCACTCAACTGATTGTGTATGGTTTTTAAATACGTCGGCGAATATGCTTCTCCGTTGTCCTTTTTGAGTTTCATAATCTCATTCTGCCATTGAATCACATCCGCCGGACGAATCTCATTCAACTTCCTGTGCCCAAAGTATGGCAAAATCTTTGTTTCAATAATGTGCTTCTTTGTCAGAAACGAGTTGTACTTAATTCGTGGCTGAATATCCGAAAGATACAATTCTGCGAAATCCTTGAATTTCATATTGATATTCATTTCATCCTTCAGCTTAAAAGCACGTTCCCATTCCTGGGCCTCGCTCTTCTTAGCAAAGCCCCTCTTGGTTTTTTGCCTTCGTGTGCCGGTCCAGTCCTTATAATAAGTCCTGACCTCCCACATTCCGGTCTTTTGGTTTTTAATAACTGCCATCAAACCACCTCTTTCTTATCTGTTGTTCCATAGATTCGTTCATCAAAATACTGTCTGCTGACTCGTCCCTTGATTGTCAAAAATCCATCTGCTGCTCGCTCTGCGTTTAATTCGCGTATGAGCTTATATGCATATGATGTCGAGACTCCAAGCTCTTCCACCACATCCTGCACATTGATAAATCTTTTGTTCTCCATACACTGCTACCTCCTCTCTCGTCATTTATTATTCAGTTCGTTTTCGAACTGTTGTGTTGTGTATTATATTAACAGTTCATTTCTGTACTGTCAATATCATTTATCAAAAAACATTTCATTTTTGCACTGTTAGTGTTATACTGTATATAGTTTGAATGCTGAACAGGCAATCTCCTTCTTCTAACGTGTGAAATATGGAACAAAGCTATTGGAGATGCCTGTGTCAGAAGGGGAATTCTATCCCCTTCTGACCACCACGAAGTGGCAGCATTCATGAACAAGTAGCAACGCGGATTGCGAATATCCGCTTTATAAAGAAGGAGCTTTTGTAATGGGCGATAAATTTACCAGCCGAGTAGGCGTTTTAATCAGAAACTTCCGAATCGCAGCCGAACTTACCCAAAAGGAATTGGCTGAGCGATGCGGACTTAATGAGTCTACAATCCGAAACTACGAATTAGGAAATCGTTATCCCGACGAAGCAACTTTGCTTAATATTGCGAATCATCTTAATGTCAGCTTCTTTGCACTTTCAGATCCGGATGTAGCAAATATCTTCAGTGCACTCCATGTGTTATTTGATATGGAATGGGCATATGGATTGCGACCTACCATAAAGGATGGCGAAGTAGTATTAAAGTTTGAAGAACGGCTTCCAAGTGCCGGGTCTCGTCCGCAGGAGGATTTAGATTCATTCAAAAAAATGGTTGAGTACTGGGCAAGATTAAGAGACAAACTCGATGACGGAGAAATCACCGAAAGTGATTACTACAAGAAAGAAATCCGCTTCCCTGCAAATCCGATAGATAGTGATACATCTTACTCGGTATCTCTTGATTTAGCAGATGACGACCAGATGATGGTTCAGGAGATGATTGAAAATGAAGAAGTTGCAGAAGCATTGAAAGATTTGTTTCCGGATTTCTCATATGTAAAGAGGAAGCGGAAACCGAAGAAAGATTAAAATATGAGGAGATATTTATGGCAACAAATGATACAATATTAATTGACGGAATTCTTGATGACATAATTTCATCAAACGGTATGGATGATACCAATGAAAATCGTGGAAAAGCCTTTGAAGATTTTGCGATATCTGAACTACTAAAAAACTATGATTTAACTCGTGACCAAATCATTGATGGCTTAGTCGACGGTAGCGACGATGGTGGAATTGATGGGCTTTACTTTTTTGTAAATTGTAACTATGTCGCAGACAAGTCAGCTATTCTTCCACGAACAAACGCGCATTTGGAAATATATGTCTTAACCTGTAAACATCACGACACCTACGAATTAAACCCACTAGAAAGCCTTGATTCGTCTCTTTCAGAATTATTTGATATGACAATCAAGGCAGAGTCGCTAAAAAGTAAATACAAGAGTGATATATTAGCTAAGAGGGAGTTGTTAATACACTTATACAGAAAACTTTCGCCTGCACTTACAAAAACCAACATATATATCAGATATATTTCTAGAGGTGTTTCTGAAACTGTTGCGTATAATATCAAATGTAAGGGAAGAAAAATTGAGGCTACATGTAATAAACTTTTTTCTATAACAACATCAGAAATGAAATTCATTGGTTCTAAAGAATTACTTATATTATATCGCACAAAAAGAAACGGCACTGTGGAATTAAAAATAAAAAAAGGATTCCAATGCGGTAAAGATTTTGTTGTTTTAGTTGGACTAACAGACTACTTCAATTTCATAACAGACTCTGAACAAAAGTTAAAACGCTACTTTTTTGAGGAAAATGTTCGTGATTACCTTGGAAACAACAGAACCAATACGGATATTATGAATTCTTTAGAATCTTCAGAAAAGATTGATTTTTGGAATCTTAACAACGGAATAACCATTCTTACTTCAAGCGCCACTCTATATGACGACATTATTGAAACAGACAATATACAAATAGTAAATGGATTACAAACCACAAATACCATTTTCAACTATTTTTCAAATGGAGGAACAGATACTACCAACCGTTCAGTTTTAGTTAAAATAGTTGTATCTACAGATCCTTTAGTACGAAAAAATATTATACAAGCAACCAATAACCAATCTGTAATTCCACTATATTCATTACATGCAACTGATAAAATACAAAAAGATATAGAAGAAATATTATACAAACATGATATATATTATGAACGCAAAGATAAATATTATCAAAATCTTGGAATTCCTACTTGTGACATTGTAACCCCTTTATATCTTGCCGGAGGGTATACAAGTTTAATTTTAAAATTACCACACAGAGCAGTATTATTGAAATCAAAGTTTATGAATAATCCCATCCAATACAACAAAGTGTTCAACGAACAAATTCCTTTATCTGTATGGATTAACATTGCAATAATATTAAAAAAAGTTGATAGCATTACACCTAACTATAAAGGAACGATTAAAGCAAGCCAAGATAAATATTTGAGATCCGTAAGACCCATTGTGTCTCTTGTAGTCACCGCTAAAGTAATTGGTAAACTGAGTTTTGGTACAAACGATATTATAAGATTAAATCCTCAACTTATAACTAAAGAACTTATCGAAGATGTAACGCATAACACTATAAAATTCTTCAATGACAATCATCTTAAGTCAATTAGGAATTTGTCAAGTAGACAGCAAACAAATTTGATTCTCAAAGAATTAGCAACCCATTATCAACTTCCTGATTTTATTTCTATTGAAAAAAGAAAAGATTTTATATATGACGATTATCAAATAGACGAAGAATTTATAGAAACTGTAAAAGAAATGTTACCTGCTCAACCATGGCAAGTAGGAATACATAAGACTATTGCTGCTCAGCTTGGTTGTCCAAATGCGAAAGTATCACGAACCATCGAAACGCTCATAGATACTGGTATTTTCAAGAAACAAATAAACGGACAAATTATTGAGAGTTAATTTTCTTACTATGTATCTCGAATTTTTCCAAAATTATTGTCATTCTATTGTCACGCAACAAAAAACGAGCCAAGAAACGCCGTAAATTCAACGTTTCTTGGCTCTTGTGTATTATTCAAACTCAATCGTTCCAGGTGGTTTGCTAGTCAGATCATAGAATACTCTGTTAACTCCCCTTACCTCATTAATAATTCTGCTCATGACTGTCTGGAGAACCTCGAATGGAATCTCTGCACTCTCTGCTGTCATGAAATCAATTGTGTTGACTGCACGAAGTGCAACCGCATAATCGTAAGTTCTTTCGTCACCCATAACACCAACGGAACGCATGTTAGTGAGGGCTGCGAAATACTGGTTTGGCATCCATGCTGGAGCCTTACCGTTAGCTTTCTTGTACTCAGCTACAGCCTTGTCAACCTCTGAACGGTAGATATAGTCAGCATCCTGAACGATACGAACCTTATCAGCTGTTACCTCGCCGATAATTCTGATTCCAAGTCCCGGACCTGGGAATGGCTGACGGAAAACAAGATGTTCTGGTATTCCAAGTTCAAGACCAGCCTTACGAACCTCATCTTTGAAAAGGTTGCGGAGTGGTTCAATGATTTCCTTGAAATCAACGAAATCAGGAAGTCCTCCTACATTGTGATGAGACTTGATTACTGCTGATTCACCGCCAAGTCCGCTCTCTACAACGTCTGGATATATAGTTCCCTGTGCGAGGAAGTCAACTGCACCAATCTTCTTGGCTTCTTCCTCAAATACACGGATAAACTCTTCCCCAATAATCTTCCTCTTAGCTTCTGGCTCTGTAACGCCTGCAAGCTTAGAGTAATATCTTTCCTGTGCATTAACTCTTATAAAGTTAAGGTCGAACTGTCCTTCTGGTCCAAATACGCTCTCAACTTCATCGCCTTCATCTTTACGAAGAAGACCGTGGTCTACGAATACACATGTAAGCTGCTTTCCAATAGCTCTTGAAAGAAGTCCGGCTGCAACAGATGAATCAACACCACCTGAAAGAGCAAGTAAAACCTTGCCACTGCCAACCTTATCACGGATTTCCTTAATTGTATTCTCAACAAATGCGTCCATCTTCCATGTTCCGGCACATCCGCATACTCCACGAACAAAGTTGTGAAGCATCTTAGTTCCTTCCTGAGTATGAAGAACCTCTGGGTGGAACTGAATTGCATAAAGATTCTTCTCTGTACACTCTGCTGCTGCAACTGGGCAGTCTGCTGTGTGGGCAACAATCTTAAATCCTGATGCAACCTGTGAGATGTAGTCAAAATGACTCATCCACACAATAGTTTTCTCTGAAACATCTGAGAATAAAGCACTGCTCTTATCTACAAATGTTTCTGTCTTTCCATACTCTCTTACTGGTGCCTTCTCAACCTTGCCGCCAAGCACATGCTGCATAAGCTGTGCGCCATAGCAAAGACCAAGTACAGGTACACCAAGTTCAAAAAGTTCTTTAGTACATGTTGGCGCGCCATCTTCATAACAGCTGTTAGGACCACCCGTAAGGATAATTCCTTTAGGGTTCATGGCCTTAATCTGCGCCAGGTCTGTCTTGTAAGAATAGATCTCACAATATACATTACATTCACGGACACGGCGCGCAACCAGCTGGTTGTACTGACCACCGAAGTCAATGACAATAACTTTCTCCTGATCCATGATCAATCTCCAATCTTGTGTATTTATATATACATTATAGTTAAACTTGCCACTTATGACAAGCCTTAATTCTCCCCAATTCTTATCTTGATAATTCTCTCCCAGACAATCCTTATCTATGCATCTTTCTCCCCAATTCTCTTCTTCACATAAGAATCCATCTTCTCTCTGACCATCGCCATCTTTCTGTTGGTCTCCTCATTATCAGAATGAAAATGCATAAGCTTTGCAAGATACCCCTGTTCCACAGTAATCCGCACGCTCTCATCATACACAAGCTCATAAGCAAGTGATACATGACCAATAACAGTATCAGCCGGCGTGCGTCTTATTGCCTTGAGTATACAGTGTTCCTCATCAAACGCTTCTAACACTTCATCTATAATATCACTCTTCATCAGTTCTTCAGTCGTAGTGTTATATATTTCTTCAAGCGGAGTATCAATATTAACCTTAAATATATCAACCTTATCAGCGTCACGAAGCACATTGCAGAATGCCTGCTCGCGGCTATTAAGTCCCTGCGGAATTCTGTACATATTGTGACACCTTATTGCAAGTTCAAGCATTTCCATGTCCGATTTATTCAATCTGTCATACAGAAATACTCCATCAGAACTATATCGATCCTCTAATGCTCCTGGCTTGTAGCCTGTACATTTGACCATTCCATTAAGAAAAGTACTGATAAGACCATCTTTGAACAACAGGTCTGCACCGAATTTTGCATGGTCAACAGAGTCCGCATCTGAAAATGTGTTATAACGCTTTATCTGTTCAAATCTTCCAACATCATGAAGCATTCCGGATAACCATGCCAGCTCAACATCATAGGCACACATTCCGGCTGCCTTTGCAATTCTTTCGCACAAAGCTGCAACTCTGTAAGTGTGGTCAATTTTTAATTTAATCTTAGGGTCATCTGCATTATAAGCTGCTGTGTATTCTGCAAATGCTTTCTTAACATGCACTCTGTCAACATACACACGGTTTATCTTGGCATTTTCATAATAACCTTCAACATCAGCAATCTTTCCCTCATTCCATGTGTCTATAATATCAGGCACATCAGATAAAGAATGGCACACAACTGAAGTCAGTCTTCGGATGTCATCGTTAATCTCAATAGTATCAGGTATATGAATCACCTTCATGCCTGCTGCATATCCTGCTTTAATGCCATTAATACTGTCCTCAATGACTACACATTCTGACGGTTCACATCCGATAAAGCCTGCTGCCCTTAAGAATATGTCCGGCTCAGGCTTTCCATGCTCAACCTCATCTCCATATACAACACCAGAAAGATAATCCCATGCTCCTATTCTGTGAAGACTCTTTTCAGCACTTGATTTCTGTGTTGAAGTTGCAACAGCACATTTGAGTCCATTATCCTTAATATAATCAAGCAGCATATGAAGCCCCGGCTTAACCGGAACTTCCTCTGTCTCCCTGATTTTGTAGACATGCTCTGTACGCATTGTACGCATTTCCCAGTAATCCTGCTCTCCATGATAATAATCATCAAAAAAGCTCTGACTAAGCTTTGCCGGTGCACCTTTAAAACTGTCGATAAGCCATAATGGCATCTCTACATTTTTCTGGGAAGCTGCCCACAGCCAGCCAAGATTAGACTGATTTTCCGTATCAATCATAACTCCGTCCATATCAAAGATAATCCCTTTTATCATAACTGCCTCCATTCTACTCCCTAAAATATCAAACCGACATCCCTTGCATACACTTCCCAGATATACGTTCATTCACTTCTTAATCTTACTTCCCTTCCAGATACTTCTTAACATACTGTCCGGTATAAGACTTCTTAACCTTAACAATCTCCTCAGGCGTTCCCTTGGCAATAACAGTTCCGCCGCGGTCGCCCCCCTCTGGTCCCATATCTATAATATAATCTGCTGTCTTAATAACATCAAGATTATGTTCAATAACAACTACAGTGTTGCCACCCTCTGCAAGCCTGTGAAGGATATTGACAAGCTTGTGGACATCGGCAAAATGCAGACCGGTTGTAGGCTCATCAAGAATATATATAGTCTTTCCTGTGCTTCTTCTTGAAAGCTCTGTTGCAAGCTTGATTCTCTGTGCCTCACCACCTGAAAGCTCAGTTGATGGCTGTCCAAGCTTGACGTAAGACAAGCCAACCTCGTTGAGAGTCTCAATCTTTCTTCTTATACTTGGCACATTTTCAAAGAAATCAACTGCATCCTCAATAGTCATGTCAAGAACATCATATATGCTCTTATCCTTGTATTTTACTTCAAGAGTTTCTCTGTTGTAACGCTTACCCTCACAGACTTCACAAGGTACATACACATCCGGCAGGAAATGCATCTCTATCTTGATAATACCGTCGCCTGAACATGCCTCACATCTTCCACCTTTAACATTAAAGCTGAATCTGCCCTTCGTATATCCTCGCTCCTTGGCGTCCTTAGTCGTTGCAAACAGGTCTCTTATCATGTCAAATACACCTGTATAGGTTGCCGGATTAGACCTTGGTGTTCGTCCAATTGGTGACTGGTCAATATTAATGACCTTATCAAGCTGCTCTATTCCGTCAATTCCATCATGGTCGCCTGCAATACATCTCGCCCTGTTAAGCGACTTTGCAAGGTGCTTGTAAAGAATCTCATTAACAAGTGAACTCTTGCCTGAGCCTGACACACCTGTTACGCATGTGACAACTCCAAGCGGAATATCTACATCAATATTCTTAAGATTATTCTCCCTTGCGCCTCTTACCTTAATCCAGCCAGCAGGCTTTCTGCGCTCTGCCGGTACAGGTATCCTGATTCTTCCTGACAGATATGCACCTGTAAGTGAGTCCTTGCACGCCATAATGTCCGCAGCAGTTCCTGTTGCGACAACTTCTCCACCATTTCTTCCTGCGCCTGGTCCGATATCCACAATATAATCAGCTGCAAACATAGTATCCTCATCATGTTCAACGACAATAACTGAGTTACCAAGATCTCGCAAATGTGTCAGAGTTCCAAGCAGCTTGTCATTATCCCTCTGGTGAAGTCCGATACTTGGCTCATCAAGAATATAAGCAACTCCTACAAGACCTGAACCAATCTGTGTAGCAAGCCTGATTCTCTGCGCTTCACCGCCTGACAGAGTTCCTGTAGCACGCGAAAGTGCCAGATAATCAAGTCCTACATCTACAAGGAACTTAATTCTCGCCTTGATTTCCTTAAGAATCTCTGCACCAATAAACAGCTGTCTCTCTGAAAGCTTCATATTCTCAAGGAATTCCTGAAGCTTTATAATAGACATGTTAGTAATCTCATATATGTTCTTATCTGCAATAGTAACAGCAAGTGAAGACGGCTTAAGTCTCTGTCCGTGACAGGCAGAACAAGGTCTTATTCTCATAAATTCCTCATACTGCTGCTTGGTATTATCAGAATATGTCTCTCTGTATCTTCTCTCCATATTCTTGATAAGACCTTCAAATGCGACATCATATACACCCTCTCCGCGCTGGCCTTTATATTTAACCTTTACAGAATGTCCCTTAGTACCATTGATAATAATATCCTTAATATCATCAGGATAATCCTTGAATGGTGTCTTTAATGAAAATCCATATTCCTCTGCAAGTGCATCAAGAACCGCCCTGCTAAAGCTGCCCTCATCCTTAGATGACTGCCATCCCATTCCGACAATAGCGCCTTCATCAATGCTGAGACTCTCATCCGGTATAAGCAGCTCTGCATCAAACTTCATTGTATAACCAAGTCCGAAACAGTCCGGGCATGCGCCAAATGGATTGTTGAACGAAAAGCTTCTTGGCTCAACCTCATCAATACTTATACCACAGTCTGGGCAGGAAAAGCTCTGGCTGAAATTAAGTGTCTCACCATCAATAACATCTACTGTCATAAGACCTTCGGCAAGCTTAAGAGCTGTCTCAATAGAATCTGTAAGTCGTTTCTGGATTCCGTCTCTTACAGAAAGTCTGTCTACAACAATCTCAATATTATGCTTCTTATTCTTATCAAGCTTAATCTCGTCTGTAAGCTCGTACATGCTTCCATCAGCAATAACACGCACAAATCCGCTCTTCTTTGCCTGTTCAAAAAGCTTTACATGTTCACCCTTTCGTCCACGGACAACAGGTGCAAGAATCTGAATCTTAGTTCTTTCAGGAAGTGCCATAATAACATCAACCATCTGGTCAACTGTCTGTTTGTTGATTTCCCGTCCGCATTTTGGACAATGCGGAATACCAATTCTTGCATAGAGAAGTCGGAAATAATCATATATCTCTGTAACAGTTCCTACTGTAGAACGTGGATTCCTGTTAGTTGACTTCTGGTCTATAGAAATAGCCGGTGAAAGTCCTTCAATACTGTCAACATCAGGCTTTTCCATCTGTCCTAAGAACTGTCTTGCATATGAAGACAGTGATTCCATATACCTTCTCTGACCTTCTGCATATATTGTATCAAATGCCAGACTCGACTTTCCCGAACCTGAAAGTCCGGTAAGCACAACAAGCTTGTCTCTTGGAATATCAACGTCTATTCCCTTAAGATTATGCTCTCTGGCACCCTTTATCCTTATACAGTTCTTATAACTGCCTCTTTCAATCTCTTTCTTTAACTTACTATCAGCCATGTTTCTTTCCTTCATAAATATATTTATTAATCTCAATCATCTTGTCACGAAGCTGTGCAGCCTCCTCAAAGTTAAGCTCTGCTGCTGCCTTACGCATGTTCTTCTCAACCTGCGTCTTAACCTTCTCAAGCTCTTTGATGCTCATAGATTCATAATCAACCTTAAGCTTTCCTGAAGCGTCACCCGGCTCCGCTGCCTTGCTTATGCTTATAAGATCTCTTACTGCCTTCTTGATTGTCTGTGGAGTAATTCCATGCTCATCATTATAATCCTGCTGAATCTTTCTTCTTCGTTCAGTCTCTGAAATAGCCTTTTCCATAGATTCAGTAATCTTGTCTGCATACATGATAACATGTCCCTCTGCATTTCTCGCAGCCCGGCCAATCGTCTGTATAAGCGATGTCTCTGTTCTTAAGAAGCCTTCCTTATCAGCATCAAGTATTGCAACAAGGCTGATTTCAGGAATATCCAGACCTTCTCGCAACAGGTTGATTCCAACAAGAACATCAAATCCATCAAGACGCATATCTCTTATAATCTTCTGACGCTCAAGCGTATCAATATCTGCATGAAGATACTTAACCCTGATTCCTGCCTCTTTAAGATAATCAGTAAGGTCCTCCGCCATTCTCTTGGTAAGTGTAGTAACAAGCACCTTGTTCTTCTTGGCAGTTTCCTTATTAATCTCTGATATAAGGTCATCAATCTGTCCTTCAATCGGCTTAACAGTTATCTCCGGGTCAAGAAGTCCGGTAGGTCTGATAACCTGCTCGGTTCTCATAAGTTCATGCTCTGCCTCGTATGTGCTTGGTGTTGCTGATACGAAAAGCATCTGTGAAATCTTGCTTTCAAACTCGCTGAAATTAAGCGGTCTGTTGTCCTTCGCAGATGGCAGTCTGAATCCATAATCTACAAGCGTAGTCTTTCTTGACTGGTCGCCGGCATACATGCCGCGAATCTGCGGAATAGTGATATGCGACTCATCCACAATAATAAGAAAATCATCTGGGAAATAATCCATCAGAGTATACGGAGGACACCCTGCCGGAAGTCCTGCCAGATGTCTTGAATAATTCTCTATTCCTGAACAAAAGCCTGTCTCCTGCATCATCTCTATATCAAAATTCGTTCTCTCTTCAATTCTCTGTGCCTCTAGAAGCTTATCCTCACTCTTGAAATACTTCACTCTCTCGGCAAGCTCTGCCTTAATATTCTCAATCGCAGCGTCCATCTTCTCCTTCTCAACAACATAATGTGAGTTAGGGAATATCGCAATATGTTCAAGAATACCTTTAACCTCACCTGTAAGGGAATCTATCTCACTTATTCTGTCCACTTCATCACCAAAGAATTCAACTCTTATGGCGTCACCTGATGAAGAAGAAGGATACACTTCAACAACATCGCCTCTTACCCTGAAAGTTCCTCGCTTAAAATCCTGGTCATTCCTTACATACTGGATATCAATAAGCTTTCTTATGCAGTCATCCCTGTCCTTCTCCATTCCCGGACGAAGCGAAATAACCATGTTCTTGTAATCAACCGGTGCACCTAATCCATATATACATGAAACCGAAGCAACGATAATAACATCATTTCTTTCAGAAAGTGCCGCTGTTGCCGAATGTCTTAATTTATCAATTTCATCATTAATAGATGAATCCTTCGCAATATAAGTGTCACTCTGAGGTACATAGGCCTCTGGCTGGTAATAATCATAATAGGAGACAAAGTACTCAACCGCATTCTCTGGAAAGAACTCCTTCATCTCCCCATACAACTGCGCTGCCAGTGTCTTATTATGGCTTATAATAAGTGTAGGTTTCTGAACATTCTGTATAATGTTCGCCATTGTAAATGTTTTACCAGAACCAGTTACACCAACTAGAGTCTCAAACTGATTGCCTTCCTCAAAGCCCTTTGTAAGTGCTTCAATAGCCTGCGGCTGGTCGCCCATCGGCTTAAAATCCGAATGTAATACAAATCTGTCCATAAAGCCCTCCCTATTTTGCGAAGCAAAATCCGAACCCCTTGGTGAGGAGAGGGATTTTGCCCTCCTTGTTTTCTGAAAGAAAATGCATTTCCCTCATTATACAATATAATAATCAAAAAGTACAGAACAAACATTCGATTTGTCCTGTACTTTATTCCATACCTCTATATTCGTTATTCTGCCGCGCTGACACTCATTTTTCCATTGAGATACTCTACTGCTGCCTTCAACTGCACATCTTCAGTCGCATCATCCGGAAGCTCCACAATACTGTCTGGTGTCACTCCCTTGCCGTGAATATCCTGTCCCTTAGGAGTAAAATATTTGGCAATTGTATACTTAACCGCACTTCCATCAGTAAGCGGACGGATTGTCTGCACAATGCCCTTACCAAATGTCTGTGTTCCGATTATCTGTGCCTTATCATAATCCTGCATTGCACCGGCAAATATCTCAGATGCACTTGCACTATTGCCATTTACCAAAACTGCCATCGGAATATTAAGCTCATGATTATCAGAACCTGAATATTCCTGTCTCTTACCAGACTTAGTCTCTGTATACACGATAAGTCCGTTCGGAAGAATATAATCTAGCATATCAGCCACAGTCTTAAGAACTCCGCCAGGATTATTTCTTATATCAATTACAAGTCCTGTAATTCCCTGCTTCTGAAGGTCATCAACAGCCGATTTAAACTGCTCTGTTGTAACATCATCAAACTGTGAAATATAAATATAACCTATATTATTCTCAAGCACCTCTGATGAAACAGTCTTAATATCAATCTTGTCTCTTGTAACTGTGAAACTCAGCTTCTCGCCATTTCTCATAACAGTAAGGTTAACATCTGTACCCTTCTCGCCCTTAATAAGGGCAACTGCTACAGAAAGGTCCATTCCTGTAATATCCTCACCATTAACCTCTGTTACCTTATCTCCATTTCTGATACCAGCCTTATATGCCGGTGCATCCTCATATGCCTCTGATATAAGTATTGAACCGTCGTCAGCCTTCTGGCATACAGCACCAATTCCATAGAAAGAACCTGATGTTGACTCCATCATTGACTTATATTCTTCAGGCGTATAATAAACAGTATATTTATCACCATATGCAGCAAGATATGCCTTAAAAATGTTGTCTGCAGCCTTTTCATCATCTACATCGTCAAAGTAGAATCCATCTCCAAGCAGCGAATCCAAAGCATTCAGCTTACCTTCAACCTTAGTTCCGATTCCTTCGTTATCACTTGTTCCAACATCCTGAACATATATACGTCCGTCCATTCCAATATGGATATTACCACTTCTTATAAGTCCCATGAATACGCATGACAACGCCAGTATCACAACCAGCAGTGTTGCCACAACACCAATAATAACGCCTTTGCCTAAAGCATGTTTTCTCTTTCGTTCCTGTGCGGCCCCTTCCGAAGAAAAAGGTCTGTTATTATCATATTCCATTGAGTCCTCCTGTTAAGTTGAATTATTTATTAAAATATGGCATAGGATTAACATATGAATCATTTAGCCTTACATCAAAATGCAGATGTGCGCCAAATGAATTACCCGTATTACCCATAACACCAAGCTTCTGTCCCTTAGTAACCTGTTGTCCTACTGATACATTTAAACTATCAAGATGCAGGTATCTCGTATATAGTCCATTACCATGATAAATCATCACATAATTACCCGCTGTTGAGTAATACTCACTCTGTCTGTGTGCAATAACAACTTTACCGTCATAAGCTGCATATACAGGATCACCTGAAACTCCTGCCCTGACCGCTCCAATATCCACACCTTTATGCGGTGAAGTTCTGTCAGATGTATCTCCGTATGGAGAAGTTATTCTTGTACTTGTTGTTGGCCATTTGAAAGTTCCGCCATCATATCTGTTAGACGGAGTAACTCCGCTTGCTTCCTCTGCCTTAATCTTGGCTGTTATAGAAGCAATCTCTGCATCGAGCTTCTTCTCGTCAGCTTCGAGCTGTTTCTTATAAGCCACCTGATCAGCCGTATTCTTACTCAAAGCATTAAGCTGGGAAGTCTTCTCATTCTGGACAACCTCAAGTGCATCAACCTGTGCCTGAAGTGCCTCCTGACTGGCAGTCAGAGTCTCTTTATCTTCTTCAAGCTTTACTTTAGAAGATGATATAAGATTAATCGTTGACTGATATTCTTCGAGCATCTGTCTGTCATACTCTGATATCTTATTAATATACTCAAATTTATTAAGCATATCCGCCATACTCTGTGATGATAAAAGAACTTCAACATATGTATAATCATTATGTTCATACATAAACTGGATTCGCAGCTTCATAGCCTCATACTGGCTCTCCTTATCAGCCTCAGCCTGCTCAAGCTGTACCTGTGTCTCCTCAATCTCAGCTTCAAGCTCTGCAATCTTGGTATTAATGTCATCTAATGACGCTGACAATTCTCCCATCTGTGCATCAAGTCCCTGAATAAGAGATGTAAGATCTGAACTCTGTGCCTTAAGCTGTGCAATCTTGTCTTCTGTTTCTTTCTTTTTATTCTGTATATCATTCTGCTGGTTCTGGGCATTCTTCAGATCCGATTTATTATCTCCAAATGTAACCTGTGCAAAACAATACGGTATAAGCAGCATTACAATCATGAGTGCCGCTGTTATTTTCTTTATTAAATTGTTCCGAAACAGTGCTTTCTCCATACAGCCACTCCTTTACCATAATTAAAATGTTTTCTAAAAACAAACAGGGACTTCTGCATCCGTTTGCAAAAGCCCCCAAAAACTATCCGAAACTATACATCGGCATGCTTTCTTACAGCGAAGAAACTTCCTATAAGACCAATACCAATTCCAAGAATAACTGCTACCGGAATAAGTACCTCAAATACTTCTGATGCTGGCATAAATGCTAATATATTCTGTAAAACAGAGAATTTTCCAAGAACAAAATTAACAACTCCACCATAAATATACCTCAATATTGCTACCGGAATAATAGCACCTATAAGTCCTATAACGATACCTTCTACGAAGAATGGTGCATTAACAAATGCATCCGTAGCTCCTATATATTTCATGATTGATATCTCGTCTTTTCGTACTGTAATACCAATGACAATTGTATTAGTAATAAGGAATATTGATACCGCAAGAAGAACAACAATTACTGCAACTGCAACATAACTTACAAGTCTTGCTGCACTGGCAAGTCCGCTTGCTGTAACCTCTGAACGGTTAACCTGTCTTATTCCATCCTTATTCTCAAGGTACTTAACCAGTGTACCCTGATTACTTGCATCCTTAAGATACACTTCATAAGAAGCTGAATTTGCTAAAGGGTTATCATCCTGAAATCCATATGCAAGCTCTGGATAATCCTTGAAATAATCCCCCTTAAAATTTTCCCATGCCTGTTCTGCAGATACATACTCAACTCTTGATACTTCTTCTCTTTTGCTTATATCATCTCCAAGCTTCTTAATATCTGTCTCACTGAGATTTTCGTCAAAGAAAACTGTTACACAGACCTCTGTCTCAGCCTTCTTAATCATATACTGAAAATTAACCACTATAGAATAGAATACTCCAAAAAGGAATATACATGCTGTAATTGTTGCTATTGATGCCAGTGAGAACATCTTATTACGATGGATGTTCTTAAATCCATCTTTAATATGATATGCTAATGACCTAATCTTCATAGAAATAACCACCCTTTTCCTGATCGCTGATAATCTTTCCTTCACTCATAGTAATAGTTCTCTTCTTCATCTGCTGAACTATCTCCATATTATGGGTAACTACAAGTACTGTTGTTCCCTGCTTATTAACCTGATTAAGAATCTTCATGATTTCATTAGAATTGGCAGGATCAAGGTTACCTGTTGGCTCGTCGCACAACAATATAGCCGGCTTGTTAACCAGCGCTCTTGCAATTGCGATTCTCTGCTGCTCACCACCTGATAACTCATTAGGAAAAGCCTTATATTTGTCAAGAAGTCCTACCATGGAAAGCATCGCAAGTACTCTTGACTTAATCTTTCTGTTAGGAGCTTCTACTACCTTCTGTGCAAATGCGATATTCTCATATACATTTCTGTCTGGTAACAGACGGAAATCCTGGAATACTACACCAATATCTCTTCTAAGATACGGAAGCTTCTTTCTTGTTATCTTATTGAGATATTTCTTATTAACATATATCTTACCTGATGTAGGATCTAATTCCTTAAGTAATAGTTTGATAAGAGTTGACTTACCCGAACCACTCTTACCTACTATAAATACGAATTCACCTTTCTGGATGTGAAGATTAATTCCATTAAGCGCAGCAACGCCAGTGGAATATGTCTTCGTAACATCTTCCATGATTATCATGTATCATTTCCTCCAAAAATCACTAAAATGTATCTTTACTTTCCATATACTTCATGTACTTAACTACCATAAGAGCAATCTTAAATGTTATTGCATCATCAAACACTCTGAGGTCAAGCCCGGTTATCTTCTGTATCTTATCGAGTCTGTAAACAAGTGTATTTCTGTGAATGTAAAGCTGTCTTGATGTTTCTGAAACATTAAGGCTGTTCTCAAAGAACTTGTTAATTGTTGACAGAGTCTCATCATCAAAATCATCAGGAGCCTTTCCTTCAAATATCTCCTTAATGAACATCTGACATAATGGTATAGGAAGCTGATATATAAGACGGCCTATTCCTAATCTGTTGTAAGCAACAACATTCTTATTGCTGTAGAAAATCTTTCCCACATCAAGTGCCATCTTAGCTTCCTTGTAAGATCTTGAAACCTCTCTTATGTCATTAACAATTGTACCATAAGCAACATGTGCCGCACTCATCGCCTCAGTGCTTAACATATCAATTATAACATCAGCTGTCTTGTCAAGTTCATCATATGACTCATTGCCTTTAACTTCCTTAACAAGAATTATACTCTTCTCGTCAACTGCTGTAATGAAATCTCTTGTCTTATTAGCAAAAAGAGTTCTTACTGTCTCTAAAGCATTAGTATCCTTTTCGTGCTTAGTCTCAATAATATATACAACTCTCTTAACATCAGTTTCAATATGAAGTTTCTCTGCTCTTGTATACATATCAACTCGAAGAAGATTATCAAGAAGAAGATTCTTGATAAAGTTATCCTTATCAAATCTTTCCTTATATGCCACAAGTAAATTCTGTATCTGAAATGCAGTAAGCTTTCCAACCATATATACATCATCACTTGTTCCTCTTGCCATGATTATATATTCAAGATTGCCATCATCTTCAACCTTAAAAAACTGAAAACCATTAACTGCCTGACTTTCTGCTGGCGAATCAATAAAACTAATCGCATCCGCAAGGCATTCTGAAACATTATCAAAAGTCTTGGCTGCAACATTCTTATCTGCATCCACAATGCACAAATCCACTCGTGAAATAGCCTTAAGTCCATCTACAGTTGTCTGTAAAATTCTATTAGATATCATTGTTATCCCTTTCTGTCTACCACTTACCTTTTATTCGTACATATTCTATCTTATTGTAAAGCAAAACGGCAAAAAAAAAAAGGGGAAATGCAAATTTATTGCATTTCCCCTTCATAATTAAGATTCATTTAATAATTAGTGTGTGATAACGATTTCTGTTTCCTTATCGAATACATGAAGTCTTTCAACATCCATAGCAAATGTTACTTCATCACCAGGTCTTGCTGTTGTACGAGGATTTACCTTAGCTGTACATGTTACATCACCGATTTCATAGTGAAGGTTAACTTCTGCACCAAGTAACTCGTAAACCTTAACTGTAGCTGTAAACTTAGAATCTGCATTCTTAGCGATGAATTCTGCATCATCCTTAACATCTTCTGGACGGATACCAACTACAACCGTCTTACCAACATAGTTGCCATCGATAAGCTTCTTGCTCTTCTCAGCTGGAAGAGTAATTGTAACTGTATCAGAAAGTACAAGGTCAACCTGTGAACCATTAGCCTTAACTTCTGCATCGATAAGGTTCATCTGAGGTGATCCGATGAATCCAGCAACGAAGATGTTGTTAGGTGTATTGTAAAGGTTCTGAG
>UMLT01065757.1_pt1 | contig 24775 bp, 19 predicted proteins | sample 1966641 | NCBI WGS metagenome assembly UMLT01 (sample SAMEA4836208, study PRJEB28245) | human gut metagenome | biome: gut microbiome; material: fecal sample | place: Denmark | collected 2008 | reverse complement strand
ACGGCCGCCGCGGCCTGCGCCTTTGCGCCGGGGCGTTTGGCGCGCGCCGCCGGACCGCCGCATGCGCCCAGCAGCAGGATGGAAAACAGGAATATCGGGGTCGTTTTCATTGTTTCGGAACAAAATAGCTCACAAAGATACGAAAAAGTCGGATGGGATCAAAACGGAATTGCGTGCGGTTCGGTAAAACCTTTCGGCTGGCAAAAGGGGCGTTGCGACTCCAAAGGCTGCGGAAAAGCCGGATGGGATCAAAACGGAATTGCGCACGGCTCGGTAGAACCTTCCCCGGCAAGCGGGGGGCGTTGCGGCCCCAAAGGTACGAAAAACAAACCGTATATCATAATTTGACCGTATTATTACGGGTAATGTCTTGTCGGAAATGGAATAATTTCGTATCTTTGCCTCCCGATTCTGAACGGAAATACGAAGAATAACAAATATAATTCATTCATTATGAACATTGTAAGAGAACAACGCGGCGAGAATAACTCGCTGATCCGCGTGACTGTCGGCGAGGCGGATTACGGGCAGGAGGTCGAAAAGTCCCTGCGCGAGTACAAGCGCAAGGCCAACATTCCCGGATTCCGTCCGGGCATGGTCCCCATGGGCATCGTCAAGAAGATGTACGGCAAGGGCGTCCTGGCCGAGCAGTCCTACCGTCAGGCTTCGAACGCCGTTTTCGAATATCTCCAGAAGGAGGGCATCGACTATCTGGGCGACGTGATTCCCGCGGAGGAGCAGGGCGACTTCGATTTCGACAACGCCACCGAGTTCGAATTCGTGTTCGAGATCGGCGAGGCTCCCGAGATCAAGCTGGAGCTTTCCGACAAGGATAAGCTGACCTACAACAAGATCAAGGTCGACAAGAAGATGCACGACGACTACCGTTCGAACTACCTGCGCCGCTTCGGCCGCCTGGTGGACGCCGAGAAGGTGACTTCGGACGAGGCGCTGTCGGTGACGCTCGACAACGGCGAGATGAACGTTGCGGACGCTTACGTGGGTCTGATCTCGATGGACGAGGCCGACCGCAAGCCTTTCATCGGCAAGAAGGTCGGCGACAAGATGAAGGTGAATATCAACGAACTCTATAAAAATCCCGCTCAGCGCGCCGCCTGCCTGCAGGTCAAGGAGAACGAACTGGAGGGCGTCAACCCCGAATTCGAACTGGAGATCACCAAAATCCGCAAGTTCGCCGAGCCGGAGCTGAACGAGGAGTTCTTCAAGATGGCTTTCCCGCAGGGCGGCGTCACGGACGAAGCCGGGCTGGACAAGTTCATCGACGCGCAGATCGAGGCCGAACTGCGCCGCGAGAGCGACTACCTCTTCACGTTGCAGGTGCGCGACTATCTCGTGAAGAAGGCCGACCTGAAGATGCCCGCGGCGTTCCTCAAGCGTTGGCTCTACACGATCAACGAGGGCAAGTTCTCGATGGAGGACATCGAGAAGGATTTCGACCAGTTCCTGAAGATGTTCACCTGGAACTACCTCCAGAAGCACTTCATCAAGACCGACGGCATCTCCGTTTCGAAGGAGGAGGCGCTCTCCGAAGCCAAGGCGCTGGCCGCCTCGCAGTTTGCACAGTACGGCATGCCCTCGGCGCCGGACGACATGCTGGAGGGTTACGCCGAGAAGATTCTCGCCGACAAGGATCAGGGCCAGAAGATTTACGAGAAGCTCTATGAGGTGAAGGTTGTCGAGGATGTCAAATCGAAGGTCAAGGTAACTGAAAAAGCCGTATCTGCGGACGATTTCGCTAAATTGGCGAAGGAACTTTAAGTTTCGCGGAATTTTATCTATCTTTGGACTTTGCAGGCGTGATGTTTGCAAAGTCCTTTGTGCTTTAAGAACGCGCTTTTAGGGGCGGCTGTGGGTTTTCACGCTTTCCATCCGGTTCTGCGCTCCCGTCCGCCCGCCTGGGAGGCGGCTTTCGGGAGCGACGGGGGCCGGATCGCTTGCGGCGGTTTTCGCGCCCGCTTTAAGAAGCGGGTTTCGGGGGCGATGGGGAATCCGGAATGCTTCCGGCGGCTTGTGCGCTCCTGACCGGCAGAAGGCAGAATATGAAGAGTAAATAAATACGACTATGTCAGAATTTGAAAAATACGCACGGAACCACTGCGGGATCAGTTCGCTGAAACTGCACGATTTCCAGTCGGTAAGCGCGGCCTACGTGTCGCCTACGATCATCGAGGAGCGTCAGCTGAACATCGCCACGATGGACGTTTTCTCGCGCCTGATGATGGACCGCATCATCTTCCTCGGCGCGCCGATCTACGACGACGCGGCCAATATCATCCAGGCCCAGCTGCTGTTCCTCGAATCGGTCGATCCCGAGAAGGACATTCAGATCTACATCAACTCGCCCGGCGGGTCGGTTTCGGCCGGACTGGGCATTTACGACACCATGCAGCTGGTGAACTCCGACGTGGCGACCATCTGCACGGGGCTTGCCGCCTCGATGGGCGCCGTGCTGCTCACGGCGGGCGCCAAGGGCAAGCGTTCGGCGCTCCCGCATTCGCGGGTGATGATCCACCAGCCGCTGGGCGGCGCGCAGGGGCAGGCCTCGGACATCGAGATCACGGCGCGCGAGATTCTGAAAACCAAGCGCGAGCTGTACGAAATCCTCTCGGTCCACTCGGGCGTCCCGGTCAAGAAGATCGAGAAGGACGCCGACCGCGACTACTGGCTGTCGGCCCGCGAGGCGAAGGATTACGGACTGATCGACGAGGTGCTTTCCAAACGAGACAAGTAAACCGCATGGCACAGAATAAGAACAACAACAAGAACGGCGGCGACTGCTGCTCGTTCTGCGGCGCCAAGCGCACGGACGTGGAGATCATGTTCCAGGGTTCGGACGGCGCGAATATCTGTAACAAATGTATCGAGAACGGCTATAAGATCATCGTCGACAACGACATCGCCTCCGAACGGGGACGGCGTCCGGCGGCGGCTCCGCTCAAGATGGAGGAACTGCTCAAGCCGGCGCAGATCAAGGAGTTCCTCGACCAGTATGTCATCGGGCAGGACGCCGCCAAGCGGTATATGTCCGTGGCGGTCTACAACCACTACAAGCGGCTGCTGTACGCCCCGAAGGAGGACGAGGTCGAGATCGACAAGTCGAACATCGTGCTGGTCGGTCCGACGGGCACGGGCAAGACGCTGATGGCCCGCACGATCGCCAAGCTGCTGAAAGTGCCGTTCACGATCGTCGACGCGACCGTTCTGACCGAGGCGGGATATGTGGGCGAGGATGTCGAGAGCATTCTCTCGCGGCTGTTGCAGGTCGCCGACTACAACGTCGAGCAGGCCGAGCGCGGCATCGTCTTCATCGACGAGATCGACAAGATCGCGCGCAAGGGCGACAACCCCTCCATCACGCGCGACGTTTCGGGCGAGGGCGTGCAGCAGGCCCTGCTGAAAATCCTCGAAGGAACGGTGGTCAACGTGCCTCCCCAGGGCGGCCGCAAGCACCCCGAGCAGAAATTCATCCAGGTCGACACGCGCAACATCCTCTTCATCTGCGGCGGTGCGTTCGACGGCATCGAGAAGAAGATCGCCCAGCGGCTGAACACCCGCGCGATGGGTTACGGGCGGCTGAACGCAGATCCCATCGACCGCTCGAACCTGATGCAGTACGTCACGCCGCAGGACCTCAAGTCGTTCGGACTGATTCCCGAACTGGTGGGACGTCTCCCGGTGCTGACCTACATGCAGCCGCTGGAGCGCGCGGCCCTGCGTTCGATCCTCACCGAGCCGAAGAACGCCATCGTCAAGCAGTACAAGCGTCTGTTCGAACTCGACGGCGTGAAACTCGCCTTCGACGACGACGCGCTGGACTACATCGTCGACAAGGCCGTCGAGTTCAAGCTCGGCGCGCGCGGCCTGCGCTCGATCTGCGAGGCGATTATGATGGACACGATGTTCGACATCCCCTCGACCGATGCCCGAAAGTTCACCGTTACTTTGCCTTATGCAAAGAAAAAGATAGAAAAGGCAAATATTTTGGAACTTAAACAAGTCGGCTAATTTCTTTTTGGCTATCTTTGCCGGAAATAAACAGCTAAAACGCATAAAATACTAACTCCATGTCTACAACGAATTCAAAACTTACGCGCGTTGCCGATAATATCCGCATCCTTTCGGCCGCGATGGTCGAGAAGGCCAAGTCGGGGCATCCCGGCGGCGCCATGGGCGGCGCGGATTTCATCACGGTGCTCTTCACCGAGTTCCTGCGTTACGACCCCGATAATATGGCGTATCCCTACCGCGACCGTTTCTTCCTCGATCCGGGCCACATGTCGCCGATGCTCTATGCGACGCTCTCGCTGGCCGGGCACTATTCGACCGAAGATCTGCAATCGCTGCGCCAGTGGGGCAGCGTGACGCCGGGGCACCCGGAGGTGGACGTGATGCGCGGCGTGGAGAATACGTCGGGACCGTTGGGACAGGGTCACGCCATGGCGCTGGGAGCCGCCATTGCGGAACGCTTCATGGCCGCCCGTTTCGGCGAGTGGATGGCGCACAAGACCTATGCCTATATTTCGGACGGCGCCGTCGAGGAGGAGATTTCGCAGGGCGTGGGCCGCATCGCCGGCCATCTGGGCCTGTCGAACTTCGTGATGTACTACGATTCGAACAACATTCAGCTCTCGACGAAGGTCGACGAGGTGATGACCGAGAACGTGGCCATGAAGTACGAGGCGTGGGGCTGGAACGTGTTGTCGATCGACGGGCATAACATCAATGAGATCCGCGAGGCGCTGGTCGCCGCCGAGAGCGAGACCGAGCGTCCGACGCTCATCATCGGCCATACCGTCATGGGCAAGGGCGCCAAAGGCCCCGCCGGAGAGAGTTTCGAAAACAAAGTCTCGACCCACGGCCAGCCGCTGACGGCCGCCGGGGCCGATTTCGCCGCTACGGTGAAGAATCTGGGCGGCGATGCGGAGAATCCGTTCGCCGTCTTCGAGGAGAGCCGCGAGGTCTTCGCCGAACGTCGCGAGGCGTTGAAGGAGTGGGCCGCGAAGCAGGCTGCCGTCGAGAAGTCGTGGCGCGCGGAGCATAAGGAGCTGGCGCGCAAACTCGACGATTTCCTTTCGGGCAAACTTCCCGAAATCGACTACAAGTCCATCGAGATGAAGGCCGACGTGGCTACGCGCGCCGCATCGGCGACGGTGCTGGGCGTTTTCGCCGAGAAGATCGACAACATGATCGTGGCTTCGGCCGACCTGTCGAATTCGGACAAGACCGACGGTTACCTGAAGAAGACCAAGGCGTTCACGAAGGGCGATTTCAGTGGGAAATTCTTCCAGGCGGGCGTCTCGGAGCTGACGATGGCCTGCGTTGCGAACGGCATGGCGCTGCACGGCGGCGTGATCCCCGTCTGCGGCACGTTCTTCGTCTTCTCCGATTATATGAAGCCCGCCGTGCGCCTCTCGGCGCTGATGCGCCTGCATGTGGTCTACGTCTGGACGCACGACTCGTTCCGCGTGGGCGAGGACGGCCCGACGCACCAGCCCGTGGAGCACGAGGCGCAGATCCGCCTGATGGAGCACCTGCGCAACCACCACGACGAGCGTTCGATGCTCGTGCTGCGTCCGGCCGACGGCGATGAGACCGTCATGGCGTGGAAACTGGCCGTCGAGGAGCACCGCCCTGTGGCGCTCGTGCTGTCGCGCCAGAACATCAAGACCCTGCCGACGCTGGGCGCCATCCGCCGCGAGGAGGCCGCGCAGGTCGCCAAGGGCGGTTATGTGGTGATGGATGCCGCCAAACCCGCCGCGGTGCTGATCGCCACGGGTTCGGAGGTCGCAACGCTGGTCGAAGGCGCCGAACTGCTGGCCGCCGAGGGCATTCCGGTCCGTGTGGTGAACGTCCCGAGCGAGGGACTGTTCCGCGACCAGCCCCGTTCGTACCAGGAGAGCGTGCTGCCTGCGGGCGTTGTGCGCTACGGCATGACTTCGGGTCTTCCGGTCAATCTCCGGGGACTGGTGGGCGAGAACGGCGTGATCCACGGTCTCGACCATTTCGGCTGGTCGGCTCCCTACAAGGTGCTCGACGAGAAGTTCGGCTACAACGGGGCAACCGTTGCCGCCGAAGTGAAGAAGATGCTCGGGAAATAGCGGAGACCGTCCGGGTTCGGCGGCAACGATTTTCGAGTCGCCGCCGAAGTGACCTATATATAGAATGTGCAGGAGCCACCGCCCGACGCGGTGGCTTTTGTTTTGCAGATTCCGAAATTATGCCTATCTTTGCAATCCCGTCTGTCAAGCGGGGAAATGTGGAAAGATTTGACTGATTGCAAACCACAATAAAAAATCGCTAAAACAGCACATTTTTTATTTTCAACAGCCAATTTTTCCCATTTTATACGTTTAACCATTAAAAATGTATGAAAATGGGCTTTTTATTTACATCGGAATCGGTGTCCGAAGGACATCCTGACAAGGTTTCGGATCAGATTTCCGACGCAATCCTCGACGAATTCCTGCGCCGCGACGCCAACTCGAAAGTCGCCTGCGAAACCCTTTGCACCACGGGACTCGTGGTCGTGGCGGGTGAAGTGCGCTCGGAGGCGTATGTCGATGTGCAGGGCGTGGCGCGCCGCGTGATCAACCGCATCGGCTACACCCGGAGCGACTATCAGTTCGACGGCAACTCGTGCGGCATTCTGTCGGCCATTCACGAACAGTCGTCGGACATCAACCAGGGCGTCGTGCGCGAAGCCGAGGAGGAGCAGGGCGCCGGCGACCAGGGCATCATGTTCGGCTACGCCTGCAACGAGACCCGCGAGATGATGCCCGCGACGCTGATCCTGTCGCACGTGATCCTCAAGGAGCTGGCCGTCATCCGCCGCGAAGGCGAGGTGATGACCTATCTGCGTCCCGACTCGAAGTCGCAGGTCACGATCGAGTACGACGAGACGACGAACAAGCCGCTGCGCGTGCATACGATCGTCGTCTCGACGCAGCACGACGAGTTCATCCTCCCGGGCGAGGGCCGCAGCGAGAAGGAGGCGGAAAAACAGATGCAGGACAAAATCCGCGAGGACGTGCGCACGATTCTCATTCCGCGGGTCAAGGCGCGTCTGGAGCGCGCCGGCGACCAGCTGGCCGCACTGATCGGCGACGACTACATCCTGCACGTGAACCCCACGGGCAAGTTCGTGATCGGAGGGCCTCACGGAGACACGGGACTTACGGGCCGCAAGATCATCGTCGACACCTACGGCGGCCGCGGCGCGCACGGCGGCGGCGCCTTTTCGGGCAAGGACTCGTCCAAAGTGGACCGTTCGGCGGCCTATGCCGCGCGCCACATCGCCAAGAACCTCGTGGCGGCGGGCGTCGCCGACCAGATTCTGGTCGAGTTGAGCTACGCCATCGGCATCGCGCAGCCGCTGTCGATCTACGTCGATACCTACAATTCACCCCGTCCCGCGGCGCTGGCCGGCATGACCGACGGCGAGATCGCCCGCCGCATCGGGAAGCTCTTCGACCTGCGTCCCGCGGCCATCGTGAAGCGTTTCGGCCTGAAAAACCCGATCTTCGAGGCGACGGCCTCCTACGGGCATTTCGGCAATCGTCCTTACACGAAGGTGGAGAAGGTCTGGGAAAACGGCGTCGAGACCGAGCGCGAAATCGAGTTCTTCGGCTGGGAGAAACTTGATGCCGTGGAGCAGATCAAGCGGGAGTTCGGCCTTTAGCGTCCGGATACGCTGAAAAATCGGGGCGTCCGCGCAGGATGTCCCGATTTTTGTGCGAAAAGGACATACTAACCGGACGTTATTGTGCGTTTGTCCTTCGAAATTGAAATTTAAACGTACAGCTTATGTAATGAAGTTGCCTCTGATTAATAGAACCAAAACATTTAATTCATTATGAAAAAGGCATTTTTGATTTTAGGACTCGTAGCCGTGTCGGCCGCAGCCGGCGGACTTACGGCTTGGACGGTTTCCGCGGACCGCGGAGGTTCCGTCGCATACATCGAGCGCGAGGTGGAACGTACGCCCGCGCTGGGAACCCAGTTTACGTCTTACCAGGCCGAGCAGTATCCCGACCTCACCTACGCCGCCGAGAATGCGGTGAAGGCCGTCGTGAACATCGAGGCCATCCAGCAGGTCGAGATGCCCCAGCGCCGGGGCTACGATCCGTTTCTGGAGTTCTTCGGAATCCCGCAGGATTACGGCCGCGGCGACGGAGGTCCGCAGTACCGCGAGCAGCGGGCCGGCGGTTCGGGCGTGATTATTTCGGAGGACGGCTATGTCGTGACGAACAACCACGTCGTGGACGGGGCTTCGAAACTCAAGGTGAAGCTCAACGACGGGCGTTCGTTCGACGCCAAACTCATCGGCAAGGATTCGGCGACGGACCTCGCGCTGCTGAAGGTCGAGGCCAAGGGGCTGCCTACGCTGGCTTTCGGATCGTCCGATGCGCTGCGTCTGGGCGAATGGGTGCTGGCGATCGGTTCGCCGTTCGACTTGCAGTCGACCATCACGGCCGGCATCGTGAGCGCCAAGGCGCGGCAGCTGGGAGCCATTCCCAACGATTTCAGGATCGAGTCGTTCATCCAGACCGACGCGGCGGTGAACCCCGGCAACTCGGGCGGTGCGCTGGTCAACACCCACGGCGAGCTGGTGGGCATTAACACGCTGATCAAGTCGCAGACGGGAAGCTACGTGGGCTATTCGTTCGCCATTCCCGAGTCGATCGTCCGCAAGGTGGTGGTCGATCTGAAGGAGTTCGGCGTCGTGCAGCGCGCCCTGCTGGGCGTACAGTTCCGCGTCGTGGATCAGGATTTCCTCGATACGGAGGGTAAAGAGTTGGGCATCAAGGATCTGGGCGGCGCCTACGTGGCCGCAGTTGTCGAGGGCGGAGCCGCTTCGGAGGCCGGAATCCGCAAGGGAGACGTGATTCTGGACATTGATGGCGTGAAAATTGTTGAGCCTTCGACGCTTCAGGAGCAGATCGCCAAACGCCGACCCAACGATACGGTTAAATTATCCGTAAAAAGAGACGGAAAGGTGAAACAATTTGACGTTACTTTGCGTAATAAAGCAGGTAAAACGGAATTGGTTACCAAGGAGGACGTCGATGTTGTCGATGCGCTCGGAGGTAAGTTCGCCGATGCGGGCGCCAAACTGTGCCGCGAACTTGACATCAAGGGCGGCGTGCAGGTGGTCGGCATCAAGGCCGACGGAATTCTGGCCCGCGCCCGTGTTAAACAGGGATTTGTGATCACTCACATCAACGACCGCCCGGTCTATTCGCTCGGCGACATGCAGCGGATGACGGAGAAGGTCCGTTCGATCGACGGCGTTTATCCCAACGGCCGTTCGGCAAGCTACACGCTGGTGGAGTAAATCGCAGCCCGGGCGGGTTTATGGATTGCAGTATTATTAGGATAGTTAGAAAAAAATATGCGTCAATTAAAGATTACAAAGTCCATCACCAACCGCGAAAGCGCCTCGCTGGACAAGTACTTGCAGGAAATCGGCAAGGAGGAGCTTATCACGGTCGAGGAGGAGGTGGAACTCGCCCAGCGAATTAAAAAAGGAGACCAGGAAGCGCTTGAGAAGCTCACCAAAGCCAACCTGCGTTTCGTGGTGTCCGTCGCCAAACAATACCAGAATCAGGGATTGAGCCTCCCGGACCTGATCAACGAGGGCAACCTCGGGCTGATCAAGGCCGCCGAGAAGTTCGACGAGACCCGCGGTTTCAAGTTCATCTCCTATGCCGTGTGGTGGATTCGTCAGTCGATTCTCCAGGCTTTGGCCGAGCAGTCGCGCATCGTGCGTCTGCCGCTCAACCAGGTGGGTTCGCTGAACAAGATCAACAAGGCGTTCGCACGCTTCGAGCAGGAGCACGAGCGCACGCCGTCGCCCGAAGAGCTGGCTACGGAACTGGAACTCCCGAAGGAGAAGGTCACCGACACGCTGCGTGTCGCCGGCCGCCACGTATCGGTCGACGCTCCGTTCGCCGACGGTGAGGACAACTCGCTGCTGGATGTGCTGGTGAATCCCGATTCGCCCAATGCCGACCGCGGGCTGATCAACGAGTCGCTGTCGACCGAGGTGGACCGTGCGCTGGAGACCCTCACGGAGCGTGAGCGCGACATCATCAAGTACTTCTTCGGCATCGGAACCTCGGAGATGACTCTCGAGGAGATCGGCGAGAAGTTCGACCTGACGCGCGAGCGCGTGCGTCAGATCAAAGAGAAGGCGATTCGCCGCCTCCGGCATTCGTCGCGGTCGAAACTCCTGAAATCCTATCTGGGATAAAGTTTATGGGATTAGAAAACCGGTCGTGTTGTATACACGACCGGTTTTTTGGTGTCTAATCTTCGTTGATCGGTTGTGGCTTGCCGTTGCGCAGGAAACTTTTCAGGTCGGGTAGTGTGACGTAGCCGTACGACGTTCCCGAAATGTAGAGCGTATCGCCGCAAATGCGTAGGGGCGTGGTCTCTGGATCGAATGGGCTCCAGAAACCGAGCGTTTGCGAACTTTTTCGTCCCCGACTGGCTTGGATGTAATTGTCGCCTTCGACCGAGAGAACGTGGATCGAAGTCTTTTCCAGTTGTGTAATGAGCGCTTTGCCCGATGCTTCGGCCCGTTTGTACTCCTTCAGGATTGCCGCGCTGTTGCCGGCGGTAAAGAGCAGGTAGGCAGCAAATGCCGTCGAGAGGATTTTATTGCTTGTTTTCATGACTTTTCCGTTTTAAATAGTTGTTGTGGAGAGTCTGCAGGTCGTTCATGTCAATGCCCAGTTCGTCCATGCGGGCGAACATGGTGTGCAGTTCGACCCGAATGAATTCGTGTCGCTGGGCTTCGAGTGTCCGAGCCTGCGAGCCTTCGGCGACGAAGAATCCCATGCCGCGGCGGATAAGGATCAGTCCGTCGCTTCCGAGTTTATCGTACGCCCGCATCACCGTGTTGGGGTTGACTTGTAGTGTCACGGCGAGTTCGCGTATCGAGGGGATGCGCTCCCGCTCGGGCCAACGGCCGGAGACGATGGCGCGGCAGGCGTGGTCGTAGATCTGGAGCCAGATCGGCTGGTTGTCGTTGAATTGCATGGCCGGATTATTTGAGAGTTTTTTCCCGGAGCTTGAAATATCCGGTCACCCAGCTTACGAGAGTCCAGTATCCGAAGATCATCGTGTAGGCGCCGTATTCCGGGAGTTGCTTCCGGAGCGGAAAAGAGAGCCTTGCGGTGTCGGAGTGTATGTTGACAGTGAATTCGGAAAAGGGAATGCGGACGAATAATCCGTCTGATGGCATCAGTACCCAGTAGTAGATGATGAAGAATAGGATGAAAGCTCCGGCGAGCAGCAGGAATATTTTCATCGGGTATTCCTTGCCCCAGCAACAGGCCAGCAGCAGCCCGGCCTGCACCGTGAAGATCGTCAGCCATGTAGGATAGATCATGATTCGGATGATGTTGCCGTCGGGGATGTCTGCCGCGGCTGTGACAGGCCACAAGACGAGGCTGAAAAGCAGGGTGGCGATAACCGTTGTGTTGAACCAGATGAAGAGGTATTTCTCCGCCGCCGTGACAGGCAGCGTGTAGGAGCGTACCATCGGCAGCCGCTTGTAGAGGTTACGGCAGCTCAAGCGGGTGACGTAATACATGAATCCCAACATCGTGAAGCAGGCGGTTACGCGGAATTCCCCCGGATCACTGCGCCATGATCCGTAAAACCACGCGAAGACAGAGAGCAGAATCAGAATTGCCAGCAGGCCGTAGCCGTAGTAGCGGGCATTTTCAACGTAATGTTTGCGTGCATATAATACAGTGCGCCGAAAAGAGATGGAGTTATTCATGATTGGTGGGATTTGTGTGAAGAATCGAGGGAATGGTCATGCGGTCGTGGGTGGTGGCTGCGAAGATCAGTTCGAGGTCCGGACGGCTTTCCCGGCCGGTCGTATTGAGGGCGATGCCCTCTTCGCCCGAGAACGAGGGGGTGCTGTAAATCGCTTTCGCGTCTGCGGGCAACGGCCCAAACGTGAGGCGGTGCGACAATTCTTCCGTGGTTGCGGCGAGCACAAGGCCCTGTTCGTCGAGGATGACGATTTTGTCGATCAGGTTCTCGACTTCGCGGACTTGATGGGTCGAGATCACGATGGTGCGTTTCTCGTCGGCGTAGGCCGCCAACAGGCTGCGTAGGATTGTTTTCGACGGGATGTCCAGACCGTTGGTCGGTTCGTCGAGTAGCAGGAACTGTGGATTGCAGGCGAGTGCGAAGGCGATGTAGCCTTTTTTGCGCTGGCCCATGGACATGTCGTGGGGATTTTGTGACGGATCGATTTCGAGTGCTTCGCAATGACTTTCGAACATTTCTGCTGAATAACCGGGGTAGAAGACACCTGTGTGTGAGGCAAAACGGCGGAGTGGAATATTCGGCAGGCTCAGTTCTTCCGGGATCAGCATCAGCCTGGACAGAAAATCCACGCTCCGCTGCCGCGGGGTGAATCCATCGACGGCAATGTGCCCTGTATCGGGTTCGAGCAGTCCGCAGATAAGTTGCAGCAGCGTGCTTTTGCCAGTGCCGTTGCGTCCCAGCAGGCCGTGGATGTGCCCTTCGCCGAACGTCAGCGAGAGATCTGCGAAAACCTTCCGGCGACGGTTGTAACCGAAAGAAACGTTTTGAAAAGCAATCATGGCTGTTATTGTTTTTGTGTATTAGTGTAGTAGTACACTACAAATATAGGGCGATAATTTTATATTCCAAATTTTTTCGGAATTTTAAAAAAAGGAAATGGCTACGCGTCTTAATGGATCGTGGCGTTTTTGTAACCGTGTGTTCGGTGGGTCTGGGGAGCAGGCTCCAACAGCATGACTGTGATCAGAAGTGCGAGTTGTCTAATTGGGTGATTCTGTTAAATGTTGTTACCACACGATCGGCTCCTTGCCCACGGAGCGGAGGTATTCGTTGGCGCGCGAGAAGTGGCGGCAGCCGAAGAATCCCCGGTAGACCGACAGCGGCGAAGGGTGCACGGCTTTGAGGATCAGGTTGCGCTGCGGGTCGGCGATGGCGCCTTTCTTCTGGGCGTAGCTGCCCCAGAGCATGTAGACGATGCCCTCTTTGCGCTGGGCGATGGCGCGCACCACGGCGTCGGTGAAGGTCTCCCAGCCGCGGCCGGCGTGCGACGCGGCTTCGTGGGCGCGGACCGTGAGCACGGCGTTGAGCAGCAGCACTCCCTGTTCGGCCCAGCGGTCGAGGTTGCCCGTAGACGGTATGGGCGTGCCGGTGTCGTCGGAGACCTCCTTGAAGATGTTTTGCAGCGAGGGCGGGAAGGGAACTCCGTCCGCGACCGAGAAACAAAGCCCGTTGGCCTGTCCGGGACCGTGATAGGGGTCCTGGCCGATGACGACCACTTTCAGGCGGTCGAACGGGCATTTGTCGAAGGCGCGGAAGATGTTGCTGCCGCGCGGGAAAATGCGCCGCGAGGCGTATTCCTGCCGTACGAACTCCGTGAGCTGCGCGAAATAGGGTTTTTCGAACTCCGGGGCGAGGAGTTCCTTCCAGTCGGGGGCTATCTTTACATCCATGTTACGAGCGGTTAAAGTCGTGTAAATGTAGTAAAAAGTTCCCGGAATGCCGTGTTTTTGCGGCGGATTTCGGCGGGCAGGGCAAAAAACGGGCGGCATCCGCTGAACTTGGGGTGGACGCCGCCCGTCGCTGATGGTAAGAAGGGGGTTATTTTTGGGTTGCGCCATAGCCCACGACGAGGATTCCGTCGAGACTGCCTTGGGGTTTTTCAGGCCGTTCGGAGAGCTTGTCCCCGCTGCCTTGGAGGTAAAAATCGACGGGCAGCGTATATTTCACGCGCACCTTCTCACCGCGCTGTTCGCCGGGCGTCCATGCTCCGGCGGGCGAGGAGGCGATCACGCGGAGAGCCTCGTCGGCAAGCAGTTTGTCGGGCGATTGCAATACCAGGATATTGCTTACCGAACCGTCCTTTTCGACGATGAACGAGACGATGACACGTCCCTGGATATTGTTTTTCATCGCTTCGGCCGGGTATTGGATGTGCATCTGTATCCAGTTGCGGAAGTCTTTGATCTCGCCGCTCCGGAACGAAGGCATCTTCTCGGTGACCAGGAATGGTTCGTTACCGTCGGGAGCGCCCTGCACGGTTGCGCTTTCGGTCTGGGGCAGGCGGAAATCGACGGGCAGCGTATATTTCACGCGCACCTTCTCTCCGCGCTGCTCGCCGGGCGTCCATGCTCCGGCGGGCGAGGAGGCGATCACGTGGCGGGCCTCGTCGGCAAGCAGTTTGTCGGGCGATTGCAATACCAGGATGTTGCTTACCGAACCCTCCTTTTCGATGGTGAACGTCACGACCACGCGGCCCTGAATGTTCCGTTCCACGGCCTCGGCGGGGTATTGGAGGTGCTCCTGCACCCACGCGCGGAAGTCGTTGAGGTCGCCGCCGCGGAACGAAGGCATCTTTTCGACGATCAGAAACGGCATGTCTTCCGTGGACGCGGAGGCGATTTTGACCGATCCGGGTTTCTCGTTGAAAACGGCTTCGTCAGCCGCCGGTTTGGCTGCGCCTTTGGTGGTGATCACGATCACGCCGTTTTTACCCCGCGAACCGTACACTGCGGTGGAGGACTGATTTTTGAGGACGCTGATCCGTTCGATCGTATTGGGGGCGATGTCGTCGATGCTCGTCCGCTCGACGCCGTCGACGATATAGAGCGGTTTGGCTTTCCGCTCCTTTTCGGCTCCTGCGGCGCTTTGAGGCGCGGGCGTTTTTTGGTCGCCGGGGGTTACGCTGACGGGGTCGAGCTTGTTGCTCTCGGTCTCCAAGGTGATTTCAAAACTCTCTGCGCCGGATTTGTCGGAGACGCGGACTTTCCGGGTCTGGCAGCCGACGTAGGAGATGACAAGTTCATTGCCGGGAGCCGCTGAAATCTGCGCCGTGCCCTCCTTGCCGGTCACGGTTCCGACGTTCGATCTGCTGATCAGTACGATTGCGCCCGGAAGCGGCTGGCCGTTCTGGAAGACGGTTACGGAGACTTTTTTCTTCGTTGCGTCCTGGGACGCCGTTTCGTCGGCCGGGGCCTTTTCGGTTTCTGCAATCCGGACCTCGGCGGCGCGCGTGGTCAGCGAGAAAGCGCACAGGAGTCCTATCACGGCGGGAAGCGTTCCCGCCAGCCGCAGCAGGGAGTGCCTGCCGGAAGTTTTCGTTGTCATCATTTTAAAGCGTTTTTTGGTTAAGGAATCCCGCAGCCCGTTGGCTATTTCCGGACTATAACCGAATAGCTGCCTGAATATGGTTTTCATGTAATGTTCGATGTCGTACCCTTCGGCCAGCACGTCGCTGTCGGCTTCGAACTCCTCGGCTTCGGTGAGCCGCCGTGCGGCGAGCCATACGAAAGGGTTCCACCACAGCGCGGCCTTCATGCATTCCATCGCCACGCGCTCGGCGGAGTGGCGGTGGGCGACATGGCTCGCCTCATGGGCTACGATGGCCTGCAACTCTCCGGCCGGGATCTGGTCCCAGAGGTAGATCGAGCGGAAGAACGAGAACGACGCGATCCGCTGCGGGGTGCGCACGAGCGTGAAACGCTCCGTGCGGGTGATCGCCGCACCGCGCCGCAGCCGGCGGATGCGCACGACCTGCCACAGCATGACGCCCGCGACCAGCCCGACCCCGATCAGGTATACCGCCAGGCATATCGCTTCGGGCGTGACGGCCGGAGCCGCCTCTTCGACCACCTCGGCGGTCCATTCGGCCTCGGGCAGTGCGACCGTCGGGGCGACCTCGATCACCTTGCCCGGCCAGACGGGGATGCGCAGCAGCGGAATGACCGCCGCCAGGAGGGTCGATGCGAGCAGGTAGGCCCTGCACCAGCCGAACCGCACGTGCCGTTCGAGCAGGATGGCGTAGGCCGCCAGCAGCACGCCGCTGCAAGCCAGCACTTCGAGGGCGTAGATGGCGAGGGTTTTCACGGCGGTTATTTTTTGGCGTTGCGCATGATTTCGAGAATTTCATCCATCTCCCGGGCGGAGATGTTTTCATGGCGCGAGAAGAACGACACCAGTTGGGCCAGCGAGCCGTCGAAATAGCTGGAAAGCATCGACGACATGACGCCGCGGGCATACTCCTCGCGGCCGATCAGCGGAAAATAGCGGTGGCTCTTGCCCTCGGCCGTATGGCTGACGAAGCCCTTGTTCTCCAGAATCTTGAGAAACGTGGCGACGGTGGTGTACTTGGGGTGGGGTTCGTCGGTCCGGGCGATGATGTCGTTGACCACCGCGTCGCCCAGACGCCAGAGAATCTGCATGATCTCCTCCTCGCCGCGAGTCAGTTCCGTAATCTTGGTATTCATAGGTCGTGTTGTTTCGGGTTTACGACACAATATTACTACTAAATTTTTAGTAAAACAAATTTTCGATCTAAAAATTTAGTAGATAAGCCCGAAATAATTAATACCTATGTTTATAAGAAAGGTGGAGAGGCCTGGTCGGAGAGGCCGGAGCTGGGAGCGAGACTATCGTAGCTGCCGTTCGGCCTCGTTGTCTTTCTCCTCCTTGTCGTCCTCCTCCCAGTCGAACCACGGGAATTCGTGCCGGCCGTCCAGCGCGAAGCGCGTGTAGGTGATCGGAAGTCCCATTTCGAGAAAGCGGGTTTCATAAGCCGTCTTGACCGAAAGCACCTCGTCGGCGAACCCCGAACCGTAGATGTCGGGTTCGGAGACCTCGCAAGTCAGCCCGTAATGGCGGATGACCTCGCCCGTGTAGGCGTAGAGGTGCTTGGAGTCGGTCTTGAGGTTGATCCACCCGTCGGGCCGGAGCAGGCGGGCGTAACAGGCCAGGTAGAGCGGCGAGGTGAGACGTTTCTTGGCCCGCCGGGTCTTGAGCTGCGGATCGGGGAAGGTGATCCAGATTTCGGACACTTCGTTTTCGGCGAACAGCGCGTCGATGAACTCGATGCGTGTGCGCAGGAAGCCTACGTTGTGCATCCTGCGGTCCGTGGCGGTCTTCGCGCCGCGCCACATGCGTGCGCCCTTGATGTCGATGCCGATGTAGTTGCGCTGCGGGTCGCGCTGAGCCAGCGCGACGGTGTATTCGCCCTTGCCGCAGCCCAGTTCCAGTACGATGGGATTGTCGTTGCGGAAGAAATCACGGTTCCAGTTCCCTTTCAGCGGGTGGTCGCGGTGGAACACCTCGTCGAATTCGGGTTGCACGAAACATTCGAAAGTCAGGTTCTCGCGGAACCTGCGGAGCTTGTCTTTGCCCATAGTGGTCTGTTGTTCCGCCGGACTGCGGGGCCGGCAGGACGGTAATGTGTTTTCGGTTATCTGCTTTGCTGCAGGTCGACGCCGACGGCTTCGACCCCGCGGACGGGGCGGACCGGCGTGACCGAGCAGCGGTAGTCGCCGTGCTGCGTGAGGCGGATTCGGCGGCGGTAGGGGATCGCTGCCTCGCGCATCAGGGCCGCGGGACCTTTCGGGTGCGGGATGACGAGCAGGAACCACTCCCCGAAGCGGAGCGAATCGGGGGTTACGGTGGCGATGCGGACCGTCAACGTGTCCTCCGCGAAGCGGTCGTTGCAGCGCAGGAAGATCACGGCGTCGCGCAGCGACACGGTGTCTGCGTTCGGCAGGCGGATTTCGGCCCGCGAGTCCCACCGGGCGGGGTTGACGTCGGTGACCGCCGACTGGTGGGGCGAGACGCAGCTTCCGGCCAGAAGCGCGGCCGCCACGGCCGCGATATGCCCTGCCGAGCGTTTCACCGCGCTATTGGTTTTGATGCGTTCCGCCGTTATTGCCGCCTTCGCTGCCGCCTCCGTTGCCGTTATTGCCGGCCGGGGCGTTTCCGCCGTTGTTTCCGTTTCCGTTTCCGTTTCCGCGGCGGCGGTTGCGGTTGTTGCGGCTGCGGTTTCCGCCCTCGCGGCCGCCTCCGTTGTTTTCACGGGGTTCGCGGCCGTTGTTCTCGCGGCCGTTGTTCTCGCGGCCGTTGTTTTCGCCTCGGTTATTGTCGCCGCGGCCGTTGTGCGGACGCTCGCCGTTGCCGCCGTTCTGACGCTCCCCTCCGTTGCCTCCGTTGCGCGGACGGTCGTTGCGGCGCGGCTGCCTGTCGGGACGGCCGGGCTGTCCTTCACGCGGCTGGCGGGTCTCTCCGCCGGACTCCTGCGGCGTCTGTCCGTTCTGCCCTGCGGGGCGTCCCTGCTCGCCGCGGCCCTTGTTGTTGCGGCCGCCGCGCTTGCGGCGTTTGGCCTGGTCGAAGCGGGTGATGCTGTCCTCCTCCGAACGGTAGGTCGGCTCCTCGATCTCCGGGCGGATGTCGTCGGCGTCCTGCAACCGTTCGACCTTCTTGCCCTGGCGGTTCAGCGCCATGATCTCCCGCACGCGCGAAACGGGCAGCGTGGTGACGTTGGCCATCGCGTCCTTCGACGAAGAGAAGGTCATCGTTCCGGCCAGCACGTCGCTCTTGACGCAGAACCATTCGCCTTCGGCAGCCTGGAGCGGTTCGCGCAGGCGCGGGAACTCTTTGCGGGCGTCGACATAGGTGTCGTATTCGTACATCATGCAGCACTTGAGCTTCGAGCACTGCCCGGCCAGCTTCTGGGGGTTGAGCGAAATGTCCTGCACGCGCGCGGCTCCGGTCGTGACGCTCGAAAAGCTCGACATCCACGACGCGCAGCACAGTTCGCGGCCGCAGGCGCCCAGTCCGCCGATGCGTCCGGCCTCCTGGCGGGCGCCGATCTGCTTCATCTCGATGCGGATGTGGAACCGTTCGGCGAAGACCTTGATCAGTTCGCGGAAGTCCACGCGCTCGTCGGCGATGTAGTAGAAGATGGCCTTGATCTTGTCGCCCTGATACTCCACGTCGCCGATTTTCATGTTCAGGCCCATGTCGGCGGCGATCTGCCGCGAGGCGATCATCGTCTCGTGCTCCAGCGCGATGGCCTCCTGCCACTTTTCGATATCGTAGGGTTTGGCCTTGCGGTAGATCTTCTTGTATTCGCCGTTGTAGGGGTTGAATCCCGTGCGGCGCATCTGGCGCGCCACCAGGTCGCCCGTGAGCGACACGACGCCGATGTCGTGGCCCGGCGACGCTTCGACGGCCACGATGTCGCCCCGTTTGAGGTCGAGGTTGTTGACGTTCTGGTAGAACGAACGGCGGGTGTTCTTGAAACGCACCTCGACGATGTCGCTCGGCATGTTGACCGGGTACTCGTCGAGCCAGGCCGTTTCGTGGAGCTTGAAGCACCCGTCGCAGAGTTTGGCTTCCGGCTCCGAGCCGCAGTTGCAAAAGGCGCACCCGCGGCCCACTTCGGGTTTGCAGGCGCCCGTATGTCGTTTTTCGGTATCCATGATTGGGTATAATTTGCGTAAAGATACAAAATAATTCACAATTCAGAATTCAGAATTCACAATTTTGGCTTATTCGGGAACTATGCCTGCAAACTGAATTTATGAATTGCGAATTGTGGATTGTGAATTCCCGTTTGCATGCAAACGGCTGATGCTGCGGCGGATGCGCACGATCATCATCACGGCTGCGGCCGACAGTCCGAACGAGAAGCCCAGGAAAAGCCCCGAAGGACCCATGCCCATCGTGAAACCGAACAGGTAGCCCGCCGGGAGGTTCAGCAGCCAGTAGGAGACGAAGGCGATCGGCATGATGATCTTCACGTCCTGAATGCCCCGCAGGATACCCACCGAGACGTTCTGGATGCCGTCCGACAGTTGGTAGAGCGCAGCGAAGACCATCAGGTTCGAGGCGATGGCGATCACCTCGGCGTTGGTGGTGAAGAAGGTCGGGATCACGTTGCGCATCGTGATGAAAACCAGCGCTGCGAGGGCGTTCCACGCCAGCACGAGGTGGTACGACGCCTTGGCCGCGAGCGACAGTTGGCTGATGTCGCGCGCGCCGTAGCAGTGCGACACGCGGATGGTGGTGGCCGCGCCGATCGACATGACGATCATAAAGGCGCAGTTGCCGATGGTCGTGGCGATCTGGTTGGCGCTCATCGTCTCCTTGTTGAACCACCCCATCATAATTCCCGTGCCGACGAAGGCCGAGGCTTCGAGGAACATCTGCATCGAGATCGGCAGGCCCATGTGCAGCAGTTGTCTGACCGACGCCCACGAGTAGTTGCGCGGCGAAAAGCCTTCGAGATAGACGCGGTATTTGCTGCGGCTGTAAAAGTAGCCGATCATCAGCATCGGGGCGATGATGCGCGACATCAGCGTGCCCAGGCCCGCGCCCTCGGCGCCCATCTCGGGAAATCCGTAGCGGCCGTAGATGAACACCCAGTTGAAGCCGATGTTCGCGAGGTTGGCCGCGATCGTGACGAACATCTCGACCTTCGTGTTGCCCACGCCTTCTAGGAACTGCTTGAAGGTGAAGAACAGCATGATGAACGGCATGCTCCACACCAGCATCCTGTAATAGGGGATGGCCATGTCGACCACTTCGGCGGGCTGGCCGAGGTGGTACATCAGCGGAATGACGGCGTACTGCACGGCGGCCATCGCCACGCCCAGCAGTCCGTAGAAGAGAATGCCGTTCTGGAGCAGTCCCGACGATTTCTCGCGGTCGCCCTGCGCGTAGAGTTCGCCCACGAGAGGCGTCATGCCCAGTGCGATGCCGATGGCGGCGATGAAGAGGATGAAGAAGACGGCGCCGCCGAACGACACGGCGGCCAGCGGCGTGGGGTCGCTGCCTCCGTAGCGGCCGACCATCAGGTTGTCGGCGACCTGCGTGAGGATCTGCCCCAGCTGTGTCAGCACCACGGGCAGCGCCAGCCGCAGGTTGGCTTTGTATTGCTCTTTGTATGTTGCGAAACTGTACATTCGATTCGGGTATTGAGGTGCAAAGATAGCCATTTCCGCCGGGATTGCAATTCACAAACCCCTCCCGGGGCGGAAAAAGCGCCGGAAGGGGCTGCGAAAGTGCCCGCGGTGCGGATCAGTAGGGCAGTTCGATGCGGATGCAGCAGCCCCCGCTGTATTCGGGGCAGACGCGGATGTCGCCCCCGAGGCGGGTGACGATCAGGCGGCAGAGGTAAAGCCCGATGCCCGAACCGGGTTTGAAGGGGTCGACCTTGGTGAAGCGTTCGAACACCCACTCCTGCTTTTCGGGCGGGATGCCGATGCCCGTGTCGCTGACGCTGATTTGCAACGTGCGCCGGGGCTCGTCGTTGCGGCAACGGAGCGTGATGCGTCCTGCGGCGGTGAACTTGGCGGCGTTATGCAGCAGGTTGTCGACGACGCGCGTCAGGTAGAAGGCATTGGTGGGTATCTCGATCTCCGTTCCCGCTTCGTTGACGTATTCGACCGCCGGATTGTCGCCGAGCTGCTTTTGCAGCTCCAGCCGTTCGGCGCAGAGCAGGCGGATGTCGGTCTGGGCGACCGGGAGCGGGCTTTCGGAACTGACGAGCTGCGAGAGTTCGAGCATGTTCTCCAGCAGGGCGGTCAGGGCCGTGGTGCTCTTCCAGATCTCGGCCTGAAAAGCCTGCCGGGCCGCAGGCTTCTGTTCCGTGAGCAGCAGTTCGGAGAAGCCGTTGATGGCGTTCAGCGGCGTGCGTATCTCGTGGCACATCGAGTTGATGAAGGCGGTCTTCATTTTTTCGCTCTCCTGGGCGCGGCGGCTTTGGCGCTGCGCCTCTTCGCTGGCTGCCATGAACTGCGTGCGCGCCAGCTTCAGCCGCCGGACCATCGCCTGCTGGTAGGCGGCCCAGCCGGCGAGCAGCAGCACGATGCCGCCGGCGACAAGCAGGAAGAGTTTGTTGCGGTCGGCCAGCCGGGACTTTTCGAGTTCGAGGCGGTTGACGTCGTAGAGCGCCTGCATCTCGGCCAGCTTGCTCTGCGCCTGGTCCATGCGGCTGTGGTAGCGGAAGTCGTTGCCTTTCCGCATGGCTTCGAGGGCTTTTGCGTAATCGCCCGCCTTTTCATACAGGTGCGACTGCGCTATGTAGATGGAGCCGAGATCCGCCTTTTTGCCGGTCTCGGCGTAGTGGGTCAGCAGCGAATCCATGTAGGCCGTGCTCCGCTCGTAGTCGCCCCTGTCCCGGTAATAACGGGCGCTGGTGTTGTATATCTCCTCGCGGTCGCCGCGCCCGCGCGCCAGCTCCATGCATTTGTCGTAGTAGCCGTCCACCTCCTCCCGGGTGAGGAGGCCGCCCAGGAAGACCATCTTGCCGTAGGACCGCATCAGGTATTCCGCCGAGTCGCGGCGGGGGCGTTCGAAACGTTTGTCGGCAGCCACCCACGCGCGGTGCAGGTCGATGCACCGGCCGATCTGACCGGCGGCGCGCGGATCGTCGGCGTAGAGATAGATGTCTGCAAGTTCCTCGCGGCAGAGTTTTTCGAAGTGAACGCGTTCCTCCAGCGGGTATTTTTCGAGCTTGGCGAGAGCCTGCTCCACATAGGGGATGGCCTGGGGAATGTTGCCGTAGGCTTCGGTGGCGATCGACGAATAGTCGATGGAGAGTCCCGTGAGGAATTCCCATTCGATCTCCTCCTCGGGGGTGAGGCTGCCCGGTTGCCGCTCGCGGAACTCCGCCTGCGCGCGGTCGATCGCCTCGAACGAGTTGGCCACCGACATCTGCTTCCAGAGCCAGAAGGCGTTGAGCGATGCACGGAACAGCGCGAAGCGGCGGTCGGGCAGGAGGCTGTCCGCAAGGCGGACGTACTCCAAAGCCCGTTCGGGCTGCTTCGCCGAGAATCCCTGCACGAGCCGGTCCAGCGCCTCCCGGCATCCGTAGTCGTCTCCGGCTCCGGCGGCTTCGGTGAGTGCGGCTTCCCAGTAGAGGGCGGCGAGCGCCGTGCTGTCGGCGCAGAGGTCGGCCAGCCGGACATAGGTCTGCTCCCGTTCGGCGGGCGTGCGCGCCCGGGACAGCGCTGCGGACAGGCTGTCGGCTTCAGTGGTTGCTGCGAACGCCGTCGTCGCGGCGCAGAGGGTTATAAACAAGGCCCCGGAGAGGGTTTTCAGAGAAATCGGACGCATTCGGTTTCTCTGAAGAGGTATGAAATATTCGCACAAATTTAGGAAAAATGGAAAATATCGCATCCTTTCCTGCCGGAAAAATGCGAAAAGGGGCTGGGAAACGATCCCGGTCCCTCTCTGCGAGCGGTCGGTTATGCCACGCGCAGTTTTACGCCGCGGCCCTTGTCCGACTCCACGATCACGGTGTCGCCCTCGTGGAGCTTGCCGTCGATGATCAGCGTCGAGAGCGGTTCCTCGACGTTGTCCATCAGCGTCCGCTTGAGCGAACGCACGCCGTAGCGCGACTCGTAGCCCATGGCCGCCAGCCGGCGTTTGGCCCCTTCGGTGATCTTCACCTTGTAGCCCAGCCTGCCCGTGCGGGCCATCAGCCCCTGCAATTCCAGGTCGACGATCCGTTCCACGTCGGCGATCTCCAGCGTGCGGAACAGCACGATGTCGTCGATGCGGTTGAGGAACTCCGGGGCGAAGGTGTGCTCCAGAGCCTTGCAGTACTCGCTCTGGGGCGTCCGGTCGGCCACGGCGCTCTTCGAGGTGGTGCTGTAACCCACCTGCACCGATTTCCGGACCACGGCCCGCGAACCCACGTTCGAGGTCATAATGATGATCGTGTTCCGGAAGTCGACCTTGCGTCCCGAGCCGTCGGTGAGGTGTCCTTCGTCGAAGATCTGCAACATGGCGTTGAAGACCTCGGGATGGGCCTTCTCGATCTCGTCGAAGAGCACCACGGCGTAGGGCTGACGACGCACGGCCTCCGTTAACTGGCCTCCTTCGCCGTAACCGACGTATCCCGGGGGCGAGCCGATCAGGCGCGCCACGTTGTGTTTTTCGCCGTATTCGCTCATGTCGATCCGGATCAGCCCGCGGCGCTCGTCGAACAGCCATTTCGACACCTCCTTGGCCAGCAGCGTCTTGCCGACGCCCGTGGGCCCGACGAAGAGGAAGACGCCGATGGGGCGGTTTTCGTCCTTCAGTCCGGCGCGCGAACGGCGGATGGTGCGCGAAATCTTCTCCACGGCCTCCTGCTGTCCCACGACGCGCTTGGCGAGGTGTTCGCGCAGGGTTTGCAGACGGATCATCTCGCCGTCCGAGACGCGCTCCGCAGGGATGCCCGTCATGGCGGTAATCACCTCCTGGATATGCCTTGCGGTGATCTCCACGGGATTGCTTTCGAGCGAGCGCTTCCATTCGGCGCGGCTCTCGCCCAGCTTCGAGCGCAGCGCGATTTCCCGCATGCGCGCCGAGGCGGCCTTCTCGTAGACCAGCGCTTCGACCGCTTCGCGGCGTTCGCGTTTGGCGTCGCTGAGCGCCGTCTTCATGGCCCGCAGCTCCTCCGGTTCGCGTGCCGATTGCAGGTGCGCCCGCGAGCCGGCCTCGTCCAGCGCGTCGATGGCCTTGTCGGGGAAATAGCGGTCGGTGACGTAACGCCCGGTGAGCGTCACGCAGGCCTGCAACGCCTCCTCGGTGTAGTGCACCTTGTGGTGGCGCTCGTAGTGGGGCGCGATGTTGCGCAGGATCTGGAGCGTCTGCTCGGGTGTCGTCGGCTCGATCACCACCTTCTGGAAGCGGCGTTCGAGGGCCGAGTCGGTCTCGATGTTCTCGCGGTACTCGTCGAGCGTCGTGGCGCCGATGGTTTGCAGTTCGCCGCGCGCGAGGGCCGGTTTGAGGATGTTGGCCGTGTCGAGGCTGCCCTGCGTGGAGCCGGCGCCCACGATGGTGTGTATCTCGTCGATGAAGATGATCGTGTCCTTGGCTTTGCGCAGTTCGTCCAGAAGCTGCTGCATGCGCTCCTCGAACTCGCCGCGGAACTTCG
>UMLT01021279.1_pt1 | contig 25367 bp, 19 predicted proteins | sample 1966641 | NCBI WGS metagenome assembly UMLT01 (sample SAMEA4836208, study PRJEB28245) | human gut metagenome | biome: gut microbiome; material: fecal sample | place: Denmark | collected 2008 | reverse complement strand
CTCATAACTGCTGCCACAAAAAATGGTCTCTTCAATAATATCCTTTCCAGAAACGACCATTAATTATCAGATAAATCTTTTTTTACAAGTTCATTATTCATATGAAATACTGTATCAAGGCTGATTACATCTCTATACATCAGATTAGAATTCCCATTGACAAGTATCTTAACGCCATCAATTCCCTCCAGTCCTGAAAGGGAGTTAACAATTGAATATATAGTTACATTGCTCTTTGCATTAACCATATCTGTTGCAAATTCCTGACTGAGATTAACATAACATATCCTGTCGACAACAGATATACTAAGCAGCTTGGTATTCGACGGAATACTCTGGTAACATCCTGACTCTGTTGTTCCTTTAATAAGCTGTTCCATTACAACCTTCTCAACAGATACATTCTTATTATAACAGATTCTCTTGCTGTTCTTTACAAGGGCATCTCCTGACTTGTTAGCAAAATACAGATTAATCGTCTTCCACTTCACATCAGCCATAGCACCTTCCTGTGTATCTACAAAATCCTCATCACTCATATTTCCTATGACTGTTCCATCTTCATACACAGCATCCTTACCATCAACATAAAATCTTACATACAGGACATCACTTATCTGTGACAATTCTTTAACAACTGCTGCCCTGTAAAGTACTTCCGTACCTGGTTTCATTCCATAATAAGAGCTGTCATAATAGACCCCTGCATATATTCCATTAATTTCAACCGTTGGCTGCGATACAGACACCGGCTTAATTATGCTTGTATGCCTGCCTTTTGCAACATTCATTTTTTCAAGAAGTTCATTTGCAACTGAAACAGCGTCCTGACTTTCGATGTATACCCTGCCTTCAGTTAGTGATGTTCCGTCTTCACTAAGAAAATATACAGAATATGGTGTTCCCTTCTTCTGCGAAGAACATGAAACAGTTATAAATGTTACTGCAATAACAATTATAACGGATGTCAATTTCATAATAGCTTTCCTTACATGTCCCATCATAACTGCTCCTTTCCTATCATGTTATTCTTAACAGCTTATGAATATGTCCACTGGCATACTTTCATCTGCATTACTGCTGGTTTTCAACATAATTAAGAGGTATTCTCATTGTAAATGTTGTTCCTATATTTTCCTCACTATGAACCTTAATAGTTCCATGATGCATAAGAATTATGTTTCTTACAATAGCCAGTCCAAGTCCTGTTCCGCCCGTTTCACGCGACCTTGCCTTATCTACCCGGTAAAATCTTTCAAATATTTTATTAATACTTTCCTCTGGTATTCCTATTCCTGAATCTTCAACTCTTATATAAAAATATTGATAATCTGCATTCAGTGAAACATGTACCCATCCATCTTCGACATTATATTTGATAGAATTCTCAACAAGGTTGGATATAACCTGTGTCATCTTAACTTCATCAATCTGTGCAACAACCGGTCTGAAACTTTCAAAAAGCAGTTCAATATTCTTTTTCTGTGCTAATGGCTTAACTCTTTTGAGGGTCATCTCTAACAAATCATTCATATTAACAGATGTAACATTAAGTGTTGCAACAGATTTATCCATTCTGACAAGAGTAAGTAAATCTTCTATAATCTTACTTTCTCTGTCTATTTCACTTACAATATCCTGCATGAACTCCTGATACACTTCTATTGGCACATTTTCCTGCGTATTAAGAGACTCCGCCAATACTTTAATCGAGGTTATAGGTGTCTTTAATTCATGTGACACATTCGAAACAAATTCTGCTCTGGACTGGTCTGTTTCATTAGCTCTGTCCATTATATTATTAAAATCATCTGCAATCTCACGTATTTCGGTATAACTCCTGACAGGGATTCTTTCATCAGTATGCCCTGCACTTACATTTGAAACAATATCAAGTACCCTTTTTACAGGCCGGTTAAGAAAATATATGCCTACGATAAGTAACGCCAGACATATTGTTATAATAACCAGTTTAATATTATTATTCTGACTGTTCACATCGTGAAACATTGCATCTATCTCCGTGTAATCAAGATCAGCCACAAGAACAGCGATAAATTTACCCGAATCATTGTATACCGGAACCGCTGCCTGTATATTACCTGTTTTCTTATCATAACCGGAACTGTTCTTATGATTACTGAATATATCGAATACTCTTGGATTAAGAATTGTCTTGTTAGTGTCAATAGAATATGTGTCAACACTAACAACATAATTAAGATTAACAATTCTTATTCTTATCTGATTAAGTGCCGAATAACTGCTGAGTCTGCTGTTCATATCATTATTCTCAGCTGCTTCAAGACTTTCATAATTAGAATATTCTGCTGCAATGAGAACCGCTTCATTCTGAATAACCGCAGTCTGTCTTGTAATTACAGACTGCCTGTAAATATACTCAAAGCCTTCAAATGTACATATTACCGCTGTTGCAACTATTACCGCCATAACTGCGAACTGTCTTGTTGAATATTTATTTATGAACCTGAAAAATGACTGAAACTCCCTGTCAAAAAAGATTTTCCTATGGTCATTTCTTTTTTTAATCTTATTAAACATTAAAATAGTAACCTACTCCCCACTTAGTGTGAACATACTTTGGTTCACTCGGATTATCTTCAATCTTCTCACGAAGTCTTCTCATATGGACATCAACCGTTCTGCCGTCACCTGAATAATCCTGTCCCCACACGGCTTTAAGAAGGTTATCCCTGCTGTATACCTTTCCTGGATTAACTGCTAACAATTCAAGAAGATCAAATTCCTTAGCAGTAAGATTAATAGGTCTTCCTGCAATATACAGATTGCGGCTGTCACAATCTATCTTCATATCACCCGCATTAATAATATTGCTCTTTGCTGCTTTCTTCTCTGTCACAGCATTTCTTCTTAAAATAGCTTTCATCCTTGCCTTAACCTCAAGAATGTTAAATGGTTTTGTAATATAATCATCTGCACCATACTCAAGGCCAAGAATCTTATCCATATCATCGCCTTTAGCTGTCAGCATAATTATTGGCACATCTGAAAACTCTCTTATCTGCTGGCATACTGATAATCCATCAAGCTTGGGAAGCATAATATCAAGAAGTATTATGTCATATTCATTGTTTTTAGCATACTCGAGAGCTTCTTCACCATCATATGCACAGTCTACAACGCTATAATCCTGCATAAGACTGAACTTAAGTCCCTTAACAATCATTTTCTCATCATCAACAACTAAAACTCTGCCTGCCATAATCTACTCCTTTTTACTTTCTATGCATATGCATGCTTATCATACGCAAATATAATTCTTTATCTTATTAAATGCTGCTTCCTTAATTCCAGACACTTTCATTATATCTTCTATCGTCTGGAATCTGCCATTATCTGTTCTGTATCTTACTATATCTGCCGCCCTTGAACTTCCAATCCCCGGCAGTGTCATAAGCTCACTTTCTGTAGCTTTATTAATATTAACAATCCCCTCTGTCTGTTCTTCTATAACAGAAATGTCCTCTCCATAAGCCGGAATATATATCCTTTCCCCATCAGCAACAAGTGCTGCAAGATTAACTGCAGACATATCAGCCAAATCATCAGCTCCACCAGCCATTGCCACTGCTTCATACAGCCTTGTTCCCTTCAGGCACTTTACAACACCTGGAGAATTAACATGTCCACATATATACACATATATGTCTTCAACTGATGATTCACTTTCCATATGCCAGCTGTCTTCTATACTACTTGATACGACATTATCTGCAAATGTATTCTCTGACACTGAAGCGTTCTTTCTTCCTGCCAGATATACTGATCCGGTTATAATCAGAAAAACTGCACATATTCCGTATTGTACAGCCCTTTTGTGTTTTTTATATAATTGTCTGTATTCCATGTACACTCTCCTTAAGCATTACCCTTTGGAGATTCCTTTTGCGTACTTTTCTATTTTACAAAATTGTACTATCGAATACAAGCCTAATTTGCCTATAATTGTTTACACTTTTTTCGTTCTTTGGTAAAATGTTACTATTATCGGCTAAGGGAGGGAAGCCATGAATTCATCAAAGAAATCAATTCTTAATTCTAACTTTACATATCTTGCTGCCTTTGTACTTCCAGTTATAATGATGATGGCACTGTACTATACAAGAGGCATATTCCCATGGGGAAACGAATGTTATCTGAGGTCTGACATGTACCATCAGTATGCACCATTTTTTTCAGAACTGTGGCACAAGATAAGAAATGGTGAAAGTCTTACTTACTCATGGGATATAGGAATGGGAACTAACTTCACATCTCTGTTCGCATATTACCTTGCAAGTCCATCTAACTGGTTCGTTGCACTTTTCCCACAAAAATACACTATAGAGATAATGAATGCATTTATAATACTTAAGATAGCTGGCAGCAGTCTTTCTTTAACGTATTATCTTACCAAACACAATAATAACAAGCATGTTATTGCTGCCATATTCGGTATGTTCTATGGTATGTCCGGCTTCATTGCGGCATACAGCTGGAATATTATGTGGCTTGACTGTGTTATTCTGATTCCACTTATCATGCTTGGACTTGAACGACTTGTTAATGAGAACCGCTGCATATTCTATTGCATAACTCTAGGATTATGTATATTTACTAATTATTATATTGCAATCATGGTATGCCTTTCAGTAGTGATTTACTATGTTGTTCTTATGATTGCTTATAACGGTATTAAAAGCCCTATGCAGTATGTGAAGAAATTTATTAATTTCTGTGTATATTCACTGCTTGCCGGTGGACTGGGAGCGTGTCTTCTTCTGCCTGAATTCTATACATTTTCACTTTCAGCCTCAAGCGACACGACATTCCCTGATAAGCTTATTTCTTATTTCAGCATATTATCAATGCTCACAAGACAGCTTATCAACATTCCGGTTCATTTAGGACTGGATCATCTGCCTAACATATACTGCGGCGTTGCTGTTTTTGTACTGCTACCGCTTTATATTATGTGCAGCAAAGTCAATGCACGTGAAAAGATTGGCAAATGTGTCATCCTGCTTATCTTCCTGACAGCATTTAACTTAAATATACCTAACTATATATGGCATGGTATGCATTTTCCTAACAGCCTGCCTTGCAGACAGTCCTTCATATATATTTTTTTCATGCTTGCAATGTGCTATGAAGCTGTTATTAACCTTAAGAATTCTAATAATAAGCAGCTTGGTGCATCATTATGGATTGCAATTGGTCTTCTGCTTATTATGGAAGAACTTTTTATTAACTCAGAGACTGAATATTCATTTAAGAGTGTATATATAAGTGGAATATTTATTCTTATATATGGTCTTTTAATGTTTATTCATAACAACGCCAAGCTCAAAATTCCTGTTGTTCTTATGCTTGCATTCTCAGTATCAATCATTGAATGTACAATGAATATGGATGCAACCGGTATTGGAACAACAAGCCGTACATCATATCTTCTTGATTATGATGCCGTAAAGACTGTTACAAAAACCGTATCTGATAATGACACATCCTTCTATAGAATGGATAAGCTTTTTGGTGCACGTTCTAAGAATGATGGTGCATGGCATAATTACAGAACTGTTTCAACATTTTCATCAACATGCAATGCAGGGATGTCAAAGCTTTACAACCTTATAGGAATGGAAAATTCAACTAATGCATATGGCTGCAATGGTCTTACCGCTGTTACGGATTCTCTTTTCTCTGTAAAATACACTATCTCTAACCGACTTTTAGTTGAGAGTGATATAAGAAATTATTATACAGGCAGCGATGGTGAATTTGTGTATAAGAATAATTACACGCTTCCTATTGGTTATGCGATTAACAGTTCAACAGCCTATGACCTTGTTATGGCCAAGAATAACAATGGTATTGAGAACCAGAATCTTCTCATTCAATCTCTTACCGGAATAAGTGATGTATTTGAATATACTACCTCATTCCCTACTGAAGCCGATTGTATCATCACACCGGCAAAAAGTGGTCATATGTACCTGTCAGTTGCAAATAAATCTGTTGATTCTGTAACTGTTACTATTAATAACACAACCACTTACACCTACAATAATATAAAGAGCAATAACCGTATTCTTGATATTGGTTATGTACATGACACAGATACTGTCGAAGTAACTTCTGATACCGGCGGAATGAATCTTTCTGTATACACACTTGATGAAGATAAATTCATCAGAGCATACAATAAACTTAACTCAGAAAGCTATCAGGTTGAAAAATATACAGATACAAAGTTCACAGGAACTCTTACTGCTTCCTCAGACAAAGCAATATTATTCTCTATTCCATACGATGGTGGCTGGTCTGTGTATATTGATGGCAAGAAGGCTGATACTTATGCCTGGGAAAATGCATTGTTATGTGTTGACGTAAGTGCCGGAACTCACACTGTTGTATTAAAATATCGTCCTGTTAATTTAATATTGGGTTGCGTTATTACTACAATTTGCATTATTATATTGATTGGCATTTATCTTGCCAGCCGCTTTATTAAAGCAGGAAAAGTAAATATGACACATTTTCCGTCAGTTATCAGAAAATATCTTGATGATCCGTCTCTTACTGACAAAGACATTAAGAAACTGTCTGATGATAATATAGAAAGTTCTATTCTTGATGATATGGATGATTTCGAGAATCTCGAATCACCTGATATTGATGATGAACTTACTGACAGTCTTCTCTCTTCTATTGAAGATGACGAAGATAATTTTAATGAAGAAAATACAGATATTTAATTCAAGGAGGATTTATAAATGAAATTATGGGGTGGACGATTCACCAAAGAAACTAATGAGCTTGTTAACAACTTCAACGCATCAATTTCATTTGACCAGAAGTTCTATAAGCAGGATATTGAAGGAAGTATTGCACATGCTACTATGCTCGGCAAGCAGGGAATTATTCCTGAAAGCGAAAGTGAGCAGATTGTAGAAGGTCTTAAGGGAATTCTTGCTGATATTGAATCAGGAAAGCTTGAAATCACTGATGAATACGAGGATATCCATACATTTATGGAGGCTACTCTTATTGAGAGAATCGGTGATGCCGGAAAGAGACTTCACACAGGACGAAGCAGAAATGACCAGGTTGCTCTTGATATGAGACTTTTCACAAGACAGGAAGTTCTTAATACTGATGCTGAGCTTAAAGAGCTTATGGCTGTTATCTTAAGAATCATGAAAGAAAACACTCATACATTCATGCCTGGATTTACTCATCTTCAGAAGGCACAGCCTGTTACTGTTGCTCATCATTTCGGTGCATATTTCGAAATGTTCAAGCGCGACAGAAGCAGACTTCACGATATATATGAAAGAATGAATTACTGCCCTCTTGGTGCAGGTGCACTTGCAGGAACAACTTATCCATTAGACAGAGAACTTACTGCTTCTCTCCTTGGTTTCTACGGACCAACACTCAACAGCATGGATTCTGTTTCTGACAGAGATTACCTTATTGAATTCTTATCTGCATTATCAACTATCATGATGCATTTAAGCCGTTTCTCTGAGGAAATATGCATCTGGAATTCTAACGAATACAGATTTATCGAACTTGATGACGCTTTCAGTACAGGAAGCTCTATTATGCCTCAGAAGAAGAACCCTGATATCGCAGAGCTTGTAAGAGGTAAGACAGGCAGAGTATATGGTGCTCTTATGAGTCTTCTTACAACAATGAAGGGTATTCCTCTTGCTTACAATAAGGATATGCAGGAGGATAAGGAATTATCATTTGACGCATTTGACACAGCCAAAGGCTGCATCAGCCTTTTCAAGGGCATGATTGATACAATGAAATTCAATAATAAGAGAATGGAAGCTTCAGCAAAGAACGGCTTCACTAACGCTACTGATGCTGCTGACTACCTTGTTAAAAAGGGAGTTCCTTTCAGAGAAGCCCACGGTATTGTCGGTCAGCTTGTTCTTATGTGCATTGAGAAAAATATTGCACTTGATGACCTTTCACTTGATGAATATAAGGCTGTGAGCCCTGTATTTGATGAAGATATCTACGAGGCTATCAGCCTTCAGACTTGTGTAGATAAGAGACTTACTCTTGGTGCTCCTGGTCCAGAGGTTATGAATAAGGTTATTGCTATTTATGATAAATATATGGAAGATAATTAAATAGTATTTCGGGGTTGTACAGTCTGTGAGTCAAGCATTAGTGCCAACTTTAGGTAAGCTGACCTAGTGGCTGTAAATGCCGCCATATACAGAGTTTATTACGGTGCAGGAAATCAAACGCGCTTCGCTTGAACGAGATTTCCTGCACCGAACTTTTGTATATAGCGGCATTAACACCCACACGGTAAGCTTACATTCCGTTGTCGCTAACGCTTAACTCACAGACACTACCACCGCGAAGTACCGATTTTGTTTCATGCCATATGTCTCCAGTATTTAAAAAATGGTATGGATAATCCCATACCATATTCTGACTAACAAAGTGACCTCGCTGGTCAAATTATTCTTTCAAATGTAGTCTCGCCAACCCAAAAACAATTTAACTAACTATCCATTTATATTTTAGAAAAATATACTTTTTTATCGGTGGTCATGTCGAAGAAGTGCTTCACACTGTTACAACTAAATTGTAAGCTGTCCGTGTGGGTGTTATGCCGCCATATACAGCCACTAGAACCGCTTACCTTAGTTGTGATAGTGTGAAGCACTTCTTCGACTCCCCAACCGTTAGAATCACACTCTTATCTTAGTCCCCTTAGTATCCCTGTGTGCCGTCTTCATCTTGGCAAAGCTGATACTCTTGCCCTTATATTCCATTGTGAACTCGTCACCTTCTGTAAGCAGGAATACATCTTCTATATAATCATCTTTTGAAAGCTTGATTCCTCTTACGCCAACAGCACTCTTCTTCTTCATTGGAATGTCTGTTAATGGGAACTTTAAGAACACTCCGTTTTCTGTCTGTACAATTACATTCTGGTTGCTCTCGACAACCTCTTCTTCCTTAATTTCTCCATCAAGTGAGAACTTTGAATAAATCTCTACTCTTGCATCTGTTGAATACATTCCGATTAGCTTGTCCTCATCTGCTAATTTTGTACATGCAACTGTACGCTTTGCAACCTGGAATTCTTCGCTGTCTACAAGCTTCATCATTCCCTGTCTTGTGACAAAAAGCATTTTCTGATTCTTAAGTCGTTCAAATGGAGTAATGTACACAATTATCTCCTTAGAGCTGTCATAGTTACACAGATTATCAATCGGTGTGCCTTTATCTCTGAACTTAGTGAATGGCAGATCCTTTATCTTTAACTGGTGCAGATCTCCCGTATCAGTAAATATGCAGATTTTATCTGTGTTCATTACCGGAATGACATATTTGTTCTCATTAAATACAGCATCTTTATTTCTCTCAAATGCAGCCATATCAATGGTTCTTGCATATCCGAATCTATCCATAATAAACATAACTTCCATCTCTGGAATCTTCTTTTCCTCAAATACAGCAGCTTCTCCATCTTCAATTACAGTTCTTCTTGCAACACCATATTCCTTCTTAATATTAAGAAGGTCAGACTTGATAACCTTAGCCATCTCTTTTCTGCTGCCAAGTATCCTTTCATACTTCTCAATCTTCTTGACACATTCATCATATTCTTTCTGAAGATTAAGAATTTCAAGGCCAATCAGCTTGTACAGACGCATTTCTAATATTGCACCTGCCTGTCTTTCCGTGAAATCAAGACCTGCAGCCTGCTTTTTTGACTGCTCTGACTTAAACTTGATTCCCTCAACATTACCATTAACAAGGCAGTCCTTAGCCATCTTAAGATTAGCACTGCCTCGTAATATCTCGATAATAAGGTCAATAATATCACATGCTCTTATAAGACCTTCCTTAATCTCCCTGTTAGCCTTCTCCTTTTCAAGAAGTGTTGTGTACTTTCTTGTAGCAAGCTCATACTGGAAATTAATGTGGTGTTTTATTATATCCTTAATACCTAAGGTCTCAGGTCTTCCATCAACGATAGCCAGCATATTTACGCCAAATGTATCTTCCAACTTGGTCTTCTTGTAAAGAAGATTTTCAAGATTCTTGACATCAGCGTTCTTCTTAAGTTCAAGGACAATTCTTATTCCTTCCTTAGAAGATTCATTGGAAATGTCGACAATATCGGTAGTTTTCTTAGTTTCTATAAGGCTTACTACATCAGATATAAATTTACCTATGTTAGCACCAATCATTGTATATGGAATCTCTGTAATAACAAGCTTGTCCTTCTCAGAACGGTTCTTGGCAGGCTCGAATACGACCTTGCCTCTTAACTTAATCTTACCTGTTCCAGTCTCATATATTGCACCAAGCTCGCTTTTATTAATTACAATTCCACCTGTAGGAAAATCCGGTCCAGGGCAGAGCTGCATAAGCTCGTCTGTTGTGATATCCTCATTATCCATATATGCACATACTGCATCAACAACCTCTGAAAGATTGTGTGGAGGGATATTAGTTGTCATACCAACCGCAATACCATCTGCACCATTTACAAGCAAATTAGGTACTCTTACAGGAAGAACCTCAGGCTCTTTTTCTGTCTCATCAAAGTTAGGCACGAAATCCACAACATTTTTATCAAGGTCAGCAAGATATACGTCCTGTGTGAACTTTTTTAACTTAGCTTCTGTATATCGCATAGCGGCAGCTCCGTCACCTTCGATAGAACCGAAGTTTCCGTGTCCGTCAACAAGAGCCATACCCTTCTTAAAATCCTGTGAAAGTACAACGAGTGTCTCATATATTGAACTGTCACCATGTGGATGGTATTTACCCATTGTATCACCAACGATACGTGCAGACTTTCTGTGAGGCTTGTCGTAATTAAGCCCCAACTGGTCCATGGCATACAGCACTCTTCTCTGTACCGGCTTTAAACCGTCCCTTACATCAGGAAGTGCTCTTGCTGTAATAACGCTCATGGAATAATCTATATAGGACTTCTGCATAACCTCAGAATACTCAGTCCTTATAATCTTCTCAGCCATTTTCTACTCCTTTAGCTTTTACGCATCAATCTCAGCTTCATTAGCATGCGTATATATAAATTCTCTTCTAGGTGGTACATCTGTACCCATAAGCATTGCTGTAACCTCAGTTGCAAACCTTGCGTCCTCAATCTCAACCTGCTTTAAAATTCTTGTTTCAGGATTAAGAGTTGTCTCCCATAGCTGGTCAGGATCCATCTCTCCAAGTCCTTTGTATCTCTGAAGTGTAAATGTTCCTGACGTATGCTTCTTTCTGTAATCCTCAAGTGCCTTGTCATCATATAGATATTCACCCTCGCCCTTCTTAGGAACAACCTTATAAAGAGGTGGTGTAGCAATATATACATGTCCCTGATTAATAAGCTCAGGCATGAATCTGTAGAAAAATGTAAGAAGCAGTGTATCAATATGTGCTCCATCCACATCGGCATCAGTCATGATAATAATCTTATTATATCTTAATCTGCTGATATCAAAGTCATTGCCGTAGCCCTCTAAAAATCCACAGTTGAATGAATTAATCATTGTCTTAATCTCGGCATTGGCAAGTACCTTATCAATACTTGCCTTTTCAACATTAAGAATCTTACCTCTGATTGGAAGAATTGCCTGAGTTCTTCTGTTTCTTGCAGTCTTTGCTGAACCTCCAGCTGAATCTCCCTCAACAATGAACACCTCACATTCCTCCGGATTCTTGCTCTCACAGTTGGCAAGCTTTCCGTTGCTGTCTATAGAGAACTTCTGCTTTGTAAGCATATTTGTCTTAGCCTTTTCTTCTGCTTTTCGTATCTTCGCAGATTTTTCAGCACATGCAATTACAGCGTTAAGGTCGTCCAAATGTCTGTCGAAATAAAGCTGTACCTCGTCTCCTGTTACATTTGCAACAACTGTACCAGCATCCGGATTATCAAGCTTGGTCTTGGTCTGTCCCTCAAATCTTGGTGCAGGGTGCTTAACTGCAACAACTGCAGTCATACCATTTCTTACATCAAGACCTGTGAAATTCGCATCCTTATCCTTTAAGATGCCAAGTTCTCTCGCATACTGGTTGATAATCATTGTAAACTTGGTCTTAAAACCTGTAATATGTGTTCCACCCTCCTGAGTGTATATGTTATTACAGAAGCCAAGAATATTTTCCTCAAATTCATTAACAAACTGAAATGCTACTTCAACCTCAATATCTTCCTGCTTCTTCTTAAAGTAGACGATATCGCATACTGTCTCTTTGCCATTGTTAAGGTCTTTGATATATGCCTTAAGTCCGTCAGGCTCATGGAAAGTTTCCTTATCCTCGCTGCCCTTTCTCTTATCTTCAAACTCAATTGTAAGCCCCGGATTAAGATATGCAGTCTCATGAAGCCTGCTCTTTATCGCGTCTGCTTTGAATCTTGTCTTTTCAAATATTTCTCCATCAGGAAGAAATGTAACAGTTGTACCAGTATCATTTTTTCTGCATGTACCAATCTTTTCAAGCGGCGCTGTTGCTTTTCCACGCTCGTATCTTTGCTTGTACACACCACCATCAACTCTTATCTCAACCTCAAGCCATACAGAAAGTGCATTAACTACAGATGCACCAACGCCGTGAAGTCCTCCTGATATCTTATATCCGCCATCTCCGAACTTGCCGCCTGCATGAAGTACTGTAAATACAACCTCAACCGCAGGTATTCCGGCTTTAGGATGGATTCCGATAGGAATACCTCGTCCATTATCCTTGATAGTTGCTGTTCCATCATCATTAAGAGTTACATTTATCTGTGTACAAAAACCCGCAAGATGTTCATCCACTGAATTATCCGCAATCTCATATATAAGATGATTAAGACCTTTTGTTCCGACACTTCCAATATACATACCAGGTCTCATTCTTACCGCTTCAAGACCCTCGAGTATTGATATACTGTTAGCATCATATTTATTAGCTGCCATTATTAATTACTCTCCTCTTTACTTTCCAAAATACGCATTGAAAGTATCCTCAAAGCTGCTTCCCAACGTATACGCATCCTGAATACTTAATTTCTTCCATTCGCTGTTATTAAATTCCATATATATACCAGCTTCATATTTCTCAAAATCAGTATTAAACTGCTCTAACTTTCTCTTTTCAAGAATTGCAGACTTATTAACCTCAGTCTTAGCCTTATCATTATCCGATGTACATCTTATAATGTAATATCTGCCTGCTGACTCAACTATACTGCTCATCTCACCAGTAGACAGATTGAATGCTGCTTTTTCAAATGCTGCATCCATCTCGCCACGTTTCAGTTCGTACTCATATTCGCCATCCGCATTGTATTCCTTGGCAACAGCAAAGAATGAACTTCCTGAATTCACAAGATTATATGCCTTATTAATATTTTCCTCTGAATCTGATACAATATACTGGATATCAATAACTCTTGCCTCATCTGCGCTTACTTCAATATCCATGCTGGAAGTAAGGTCATCGTAGAGTTTCTGTGCTATTGCAAATTCAGTAAACATTGTATTCAGTTTATCCTTAGTTATTCCTGTACTGCTTATCTGCGATTCTGTTAATTCATTGTAAAATGCATCAACAGCCTTACCCACAGAATCTTTTTCTTCTCTTCCAAGCACAACACCGCGTTCCTTAGCCTTAACATTCATAGCCTTGACGCGCATTAACTTACTCTTAATCTGGTCCTTAATATAGCTTTCAAAATCAGCATCACCAATTTTCTCTCTCCATATATTACTGCCAAACATTTCCTCATATTCCTTCTTCACATCAGACATGAGAATATCTGCCTCGCATGTATAAGTTATCTTCTGTCCTGCTGTCTTAATAAGCTCACCGTTCTTCATTCCTGTTGTAAAATATATCAGACTTCCATTAAAGAACTTAATATATCCTGCAACTAACAGAACTACAACAAGAATAACTGCTAATATAATAAATGGTTTCTTTCTTCTTTTTTTCATATTCTATCCTCTTTAATTATTTGTGATATGGCTCATTCTTCATAATCCTATAAGCCCTGTATATCTGTTCCAAAAGAATAACTCTCATAAGCTGGTGTGGAAATGTCATCTTTGAAAAACTCAGCTTATAATCAGCTCTCTTAAGTACTGCATCTGCAAGTCCCAAAGAGCCTCCTATTACAAATGTTATGTTACTCGTTCCTTCTATTCCAAGTCTGTCAATCTTTTCTGATAGTTCAACAGAATCAAGCATTTTCCCTTCTATTGCAAGTGCACATACATAGGCATCATCTTTAATGGCTGAAAGGATTCTCTCCCCTTCCTTATTCTTAATCTGTTCATTGACTATATCACTTGCATTATCCGGTGTTTTCTCATCAGACAGTTCAACAATATCAAGCTTGCAGTATCTTGAAAGTCTCTTGGAATATTCTTCAACTGCCTGGGTATAAAACTTTTCCTTAATCTTACCTACACATACAACAGTTATACGCATCTGTACTATCCTTCCACGAAGAAATATCCGCCATTATCAAGCCTGAACACTTCTAACTGCTCAAGAAGCTCATCATTGCTTAAGTCAGATACATCCATTCCCTCATCATCCATCACTTCTCTTAATTCTTTAATATCTTTACAATACACCGCCATACAATCCTCTAAGAATTCCTTAGCCTCCTCTAAATCATATGCAACAGGTTCATCAAAAAGCTGTTTCTGATCTCTTAAAAACACCTTTGCACACTCATCAATATGTTTATCCATAACTTAAATCTCCTTATCTTATCTCTTTAAATTGCTCTCTTAATGTTCCTTCTACCCATCCTGTTATGAAACGTCCGTGTTTCTTAACATCTTCTACAGCTTTCTCCATAACATATGAGTAATACACCCTGTCAAGCATTGCAATATCATTATAGTTGTCACCAAATGCCATACATTCTTCGGGTTTTAAGCTGAAATATTTCTGTATCTGCTCAATTCCTCTACCTTTATTAACATTAGTGTCCATAAGGTCTAAGTAAAGTTCTCCCGATACAAGTACTGAAGCCTTATCACTCCATTTGTTAATAAAATGTTCTTTAGAGTTCTTAATTCCTGTCATATCACACACAGCTATCTTTAATATATCCTCGTCAATGTCTGTGAACTTATCAACTAATGTAGTATGATAATTGACCACCTTGGTCATCCTGTAATAATATTCTTGAGACTTAGGCTTAATATATGCCGTATGTTCTCCTGATACAAGCACCTCACAATTAGGCTGTTCAATTACATCCTCAATTATCTCTAACGCAAGCTTCCTATCCATCGCAGTTTTTCCAATAGTTTCACCCTTATATTCCACAAGTGCACCATTCTCTGCAATATATGCAAGCTTATCACTGACAGCCCCAAAAAGTCTCTTAAGACTCGTTATCTGCCTGCCACTAGCCGGTGCAAATATAACGCCTTTGTCAACAAGTTTATTGATATACTGTATCGTAGATTCATCGACGCTCTGTGCTCCGTTAAGAAGCAATGTCCCATCAAGGTCACTTGCTACGAATTTAACCATATATTTTCTCCTTAAAATGTTTTAAGCTCATGTACAAGTCTTGCAACAGGCAGACCGACAACGTTATTATAGTCGCCTTCAATACCCTTAATGTATGCTGCGAATTTTCCCTGAATACCATATGCACCAGCCTTATCCATAGGCTCTCCTGTGCTTATGTAATCCCTGATTTCCTCATCAGTCATATCATATACCCACACATCAGTCTTTTCATAAAAACTTACATTCTTATGTGTGCTGCATATAGTTACACCTGTATACACCTGATGTATCTGACCTTCTAAAGACTTAAGAATTCTGAATGCGTCCTCTTCATCCTTAGGCTTGGTAAGAATCTCTCCTTTATGATAAACAATAGTATCTGCACCTATAACGATTACAGGAGCATCTTTATCTGCATATTGCTCTAATACAGACTGTGCCTTAATAGAAGATAATTCTCTTACATAATCTTCAGGCTCCATCTCTTTAATATTCTCATCTGCATCACTTGTAACAACAGTAAAATCAAGTCCTACCTGACTCATTAATTCTCTTCGTCTTGGTGAACCCGATGCAAGTATCAAATGTTTCATAAAACTTCCATCTCCTTGTTCTTCACTGTATTTTGTGTTCAGAGCCTACTTTGACTCATACATATTGCATTATAGCATAAAAAAGCAGAGTGCTTCAATACCACCCCAATAAAAAAGGCACAACATAACTGCTGTGCCTCTCTGATATCATTAACATTTATTATCTTTTATTGTTCTTTTTGCTTATCACAATAACGGTTCCAGAAATAACAGCTGCTGCTACAAGAATCACAATATATACCCATACATGATTATTGTCACCAGTCTTTACAACCTCTTCATCAGCCGCAACTTCACCAGTTTTTCTGATTCTCGAGCCATCAACGGTCTCATCCTCTTTTCCCGTAACCAATTCTTCATCTCCTGCAACTTCACCAGTCTTCTTTGTGACCTGGATTGATGAAGTTGTATGTTCTTTTGTCTGTTTATTAGAATCTACTGTTGTTTCATTTGACTTTGTTGTCTCATTAACAGCTGTTGTTTCGTTTGATTCTGGTTTTGTCGGCTTAGTTTCCTTACCAGCATCAACTGTTGTCTCATTCGACTTTGTTGTCTCCTGCGCAACTGTTGTCTCGTTTGATTCTGGTTTCGTCGGCTTAGTTTCCTTACCAGCATCAACTGTTGTCTCATTCGACTTTGTTGTCTCCTGCGCAACTGTTGTCTCGTTTGACTTTGTTGTCTCCTGTGCAGTTGTTGTCTCGTTTGATTTTGTTGTCTCCTGCGCAGTTGTTGTCTCGTTTGATTTTGTTGTCTCCTGTGCAGTTGTTGTCTCGTTTAACTTTGTTGTCTCCTGTGCAGTTGTTGTCTCGTTTGACTTTGTTGTTTCCTGTGCAGTTGTTGTCTCTTCTGACTTTGTTGTTTCTGATGAAGACTGTGCTACAGATGTTGTTTCCTTTTGTGTCGTCTCCTGCTGTTGATTATCTGATATAAAATGCATTTGTCCATTGACATTAACAAATGACTTAGAAATTGCCCTTCCATTACATGTAGATGTTAAGGTAATATCTGCTTTTGGTGCAACAACTATACCACATACCTCACCTATATTAATATTACCAGTTACATTAACAGCATTGAAAATAACCGTGTCTGATATATCAACATCTGTTAATCCACCTGTATTCTTACCATTAATGCTGAATCTTTTGATATCTGCATCACCATCACCGCCAAGAAGATTAATGATAACAAACTGTCCCTGTGCTTTATTTGTTATGTTTAGCTGTCCTTCTCCATAATAAGATGAAACTTCTTTTCCCTGCCAGTCAATATAATTATTAGCATACATATTTACCACTACAATCTGCTTATTCTTAAATGAAGAAAGATCAATCTTTCTCTCATCATAAGCATCAATAACTATATCAGCCTCCGACTCTGGTGTATCAGCATACGCCTTGAAATTATCGTATACATTATCAAGTGCTGCCGTTACATCCATATAATCCTCTGCATAATAAACATTGATTGTATCCTTGCAGTTAGCCACATTAATAACAGCACCTGTTCTTTTTCCGTCAGAATCTTTAATATAATATTTATTCTCTCTGGGTTCATAATCATAATCAGTTCCAAGTACAAGATTATTAAATGCATTTCTATCCACATTAACTTCTGATGAACCAGAATTATCAAAACTCTTGATATATGTTGTTCCAACGCTCATATCAAGCCATGCACTCATCCACTGATCTGTTATTAGAAGCTTGTTAGTCGCGAAACATGTCTGATTGTGATTACTATTCTTAAATTCTTCAGCAACTACACCATAAGGTTTTGCTGCTCCTAATAATTCATTAAGGACATCCTGTGTTTTCGAGTATGCACCAGCTTTTAAAGATGTACCGGCAAACACAGAACCTGCAACCATTGCAACTGAAAGAACACCAACTGCAGTTTTCTTAACCTTTGCATTCAAACTACTTAATAGTTTTCTAAAAAACATTACTATCCCTCCAAAAATGTCTAAATCAACAGTTTCCCCTTAACTATATTTCTTTTCCCCTCTGAGCGTATAATAGCATTAGTACTATAGTACCGCTTCCCCCTTTGAGGGGGATTTTTTAATTCTACATAAATAAAACAACCCATATCCTGAATCAGTATCATTCTAGTATACGTTCCGGACATGGGTTATATTACACATTATTCAATTTAAATATTATGCTTCAAGGCTTCTGTTCATAGCTGACTCTAACGCATCAATAGAAGCTCTGATGATATCATGGTCAATACCAATACCAAAGTAATTCTTTCCATCCTCTCCTGTAATACCAACATATGCAATGGCACTAGAATCAGAGCCCTTCTTTAATGAATGTTCTTCATAACAGAAGATATCACAAGGCTTTCCAAAGTGACTGGCAAGAGCATTACTTACAGCATCAAGACGACCATTACCGCCATCTTCAACATTGCATTTCTTACCATTCTCATCAATAGTCACAACAGTCTGGATTCCATTAATCTGCTTGAAATGCACTTCAGAAATCTTGAATACTGGTGTATATTTCTTATATCTCTTCTCAAATATCTCAAGCACTTCATCTGCTGAAAGCTCCTTATGATTAACATCTGATACATCTTTGACAGCATAACCCAGATCTTCTCTCATAGCCTTAGGAACAACCATTCCATAGTTATGTTCAAGAACATAAGCAACACCACCCTTACCAGACTGGCTGTTAATTCTTATAACATCTGAATCATATGTACGTCCTACATCTTCCGGATTAATTGGAAGATATGGAACTGTCCATTTATTAGGATCATTTTCAATTCTGTAATGCATTCCCTTAGATATAGCATCCTGATGTGAACCTGAGAACGCTGCAAATACAAGCTTACCACACCATGGATGACGGTCATCAATCTTCATCTGTGTAAGTCTTTCAAATACTTCTGCAAGATGTGGCATATCAGAAAGATCAAGCTCAGGATTAACACCCTGCATATACATGTTCATAGCAAGTGTAATTATATCAACATTACCTGTTCTCTCACCATTACCAAAAAGTGTTCCCTCAATTCTGTCCGCTCCTGCAAGAAGTCCTAACTCTGCATCAGCAACACCTGTCGAACGGTCATTATGTGGATGAAGAGAAATAATAACATTCTCTCTGTTGTGCATGTACTTAGACATATATTCAATCTGACTTGCAAATACATGTGGAAGTGACATCTCAACTGTAGCAGGAAGATTGATAATACATTTTTTATCAGGTGTTGGCTGCCAGATATCAACAACAGCGTTGCATACCTCAAGTGCATACTCTGGTTCTGTTCCTGTAAAGCTCTCTGGACTGTATTCGAAAAGGAAGTTTCCTCCATCAGCTTCAGCAAGTTCCTTTAATAACTTGGCACCTTCAATAGCAATCTGCTTAACTTCTTCCTTAGACTTCTTGAATACCTGTTCTCTCTGTGCTAATGAAGTAGAATTATATACATGAACGATTGCTCTTGGAGCTCCCTTAACAGCTTCAAATGTCTTCTTAATAATATGTGGTCTTGCCTGGGTAAGAACCTGGATTGTAACATCATCAGGAATCATATTTTTCTCAATAAGTGTACGGCAGAACTCATATTCTGTCTCAGAAGCTGCCGGAAAACCAATCTCAATTTCTTTAAATCCAACTTCAACTAACATCTGGAAGAATTCAAGCTTTTCATCAAGACTCATAGGTTCAACAAGAGCCTGGTTACCATCTCTTAAATCAACCGAACACCAGATTGGTGCCTTATCAACATACTCCTTGTTAACCCAGTCATTGCACTTAACTGGTGGCATAAAATAGCCTCTTTCATACTGTCTGTAATCAAACATTCCTAAAACCTCCTGAAAATATAAATATGTATTGTTAATAAGTAAAGGCTTCCTTAAAGATAAGCATAAAAAAATCTTTCGTCCATGGGCAATTCCACCCAAAGAGACGAAAGATAAATCTCACGCGTTACCACTCTTCTTCATAGCTATGCTATGCACTCACTGAATACGTACAACAAATGTGCTGCATTATATTCTGTCCACTATAACGGTTGGCTTCCGGCTACTCCTACTTCTCATAATGATTTCAGGTAGCAGCTCCAAGGCGAGTTCAATAAGTTCCTTCGACTGCCTCGCACCACCCGGCAGTTCTCTGACTCTGGTTCCTATCTAATAGTCCTCTTCACAGCATTTACTTATTATGTACGCTTATTATACTTGTCATTTTTTATAAAGTCAAGCATAAATTCAAGTTCTTCTTTGGAAATATTCTTATCAGAATATCTTGCTTTCTCATAACTTGCTGTAATTCTGTCTGCAGCATCAGCATCGTTAGTTATTCTGTTTATTGTTATATCCTGTGGCTGCATATTTTCAAGTGATTTACCATCCGAATCCCTGGCTGCCTTTGATGATTTTATTGCTGCTTTTCTGAATGCCTTCCTGTACTGCATATTAACAGGCATATTCTTAGCTTCTTCTACTCTCTGACGTCTCTTTATCCTTGCTTCTGTTCTTCTGTCATTGCCAATGAATTCAATCTCATCACCATTATTATCCTGTGACTTTTTGAAATTCTTGGCATATCTGATAATCATATAGACAATAAATACAACAAGTGCAATTACAAGAACTATTGCAAATGCTGTAAATAATGCACTCATAACAGGATTATCAGTAAATGCAAGGTCGTTATCTCCCTTTACCACATCATCATCACTGACTGGATTCACGGAATCTTCGGGCATCGTAGAGACTTCTTCTTTCTCTCTTATAAGTCTTAAGAACAGCTTCAGCACTATCCTTACAACTGCTACAAAACCTGAACCAATCAGTGTAAATATATTGCCATAATCCCCACTATAGAACAGAATCATGCCAAGAATCATAAGTCCTGACACAACCATGACCATTATCATGTTAATTCCTGTAATTCTCTCAGCAGGAAATTCTGATTTGCCAGCATTACTTATAAACAGAGAATTAAGCTCTTTTAACTGGTTAGCAAGAAAAGCAAGCAGAACAAACAGCACAAATAATACTGTTTCATAGTTAACAAGCAGTCTGTTGCCTGCTGAACCGCCATAAAGACTTCCTGCGACCATAACCAGACAATACAGAGGTGACATTCTCTCTCCTGCCTGCAAGGCAGCTTTCTTGTCTTCCTGAGTCACATCAGCAAACTGATTCCCATAAAGTGGTTCATTCATATATTCAGTTTTTCTTGCATTAGCCACTCTTATGCTTACAGACCTTATACACACAGCAAGTACGCTTACAAAATATGCTGTAGACTCTGCATCTCCATTACCAATTATAATGGCTGTTATAAGCAAAGCAGCATGAATCAGCATAAATAGAAAATTCTTATGTATATTCTTTCTTGCCGCATAAGTTATAATAACCGGAACTGCCATAAGCAGTGTTGCAATAATATAACTGTCAGATTTATTCGTAAGTCCCAATATAACAAATGCAGAAAATGCGAACGCTACAATACACTGGCTTATTATATCTGTCAATGTTCTTAGTGTTCTCAGTTTATTATAATTATAAACTTGTCCCGACTCATTCATATGTTATCTCCTGATAAACTTATTTCACTTCCCAGCCCTCTGGTCTGATACCACAATAATCAAGGCTGTATTCTCCACCAGTCATATATGGAACAATCCATATAACCTGTCCATACTTTTTCTCAAACTTCTGCATAGTCTGCTGCAGCTTCTTTCTTCTGCTCGCTGATATAACAACATATACACTGTTGTCACTACTCTGGACAGAAACATTTTCTATAAATGTTCTGTTAATAAGCGCTGCAAACTCTTCTTTTTCAAGCTTTAAATCCATTCTTGCAAGTACAGTATTAATACTTCCAAGATGTCCAACTCCTGCTCCTTCTCTTATACCAACTGCTTCCTTTGTGTCAACATCACATGCATTACTAATAAGAGAGACATTAATTCCCTGTCTAATGAATTCTTCCGCCACAGAAGCTGCAAGACTTATTGCTTCTTCATTAACCGAATCATATGTAAGCATTCCATCATCCTCAAGATTAAGAAGAATACATACATTACGGCTGACTGACTCATTATATTCATTAACACACAGATTACCTGTTCTCGCTGTTGCCTTCCAGTTCACATTCTTTAGGCTGTCGTTGCTTGTATAATCTCTTATTCCTCTGAACACAAATGGATCTTCAAGCATATATTTCTTACGTTCTGCTTCTCCTGATATTCTGCTTCTTATAAAGCTGAATCTCTTACTATCCACAGTCTTAGGATAAACTGTTATCTCACAGGTACTACCCACTTTGAGAACATTAATCTCATTCATAAATGGTCCGGCAAATGTAAGCTGTACGCCTGATATTTTGAACACACCTCTGTGATTGCATTTAACAGGAATTCTTCTTGTAATTCTCTGATTAGCCAGAAATGAGAACACATCATTGCGGTATGTAAGGTCTGACACACTTGAATTAGTATCTGTTTCAGGAAATTCAAGTTCCCTGTCCACCTGAAACTTAAGATTCACACATGGCAGCGGCAGACGTTTTTCGTTGGATATAACCTCAACAACATTAACTGTTTCGCCATTTACAACATGCTTTTTCTCAAATTCAAGAGCGACACCCAGCCCCTTATTCCAGTTATAACGAAATACAAGCTTAATTGCCAGATATACTATAAGTACACCAATAAGCATCAATAATACATTCATTATCTTTTCCAATCTTCAGTAGGAACTGCTGTGTTATTAACAACATGTTCTACAATCTGTTCTTTATTATCCATATTCATGTAACCTGTCTGTAACACAATTCTGTGTGCCCATACTACAGGTGCAAGTATCTTGATGTCCTCTGGTACAACATAATCTCTGCCTGCAACATACGCATATGCTCTCGCCGCATTGAGCATACCAAGAGTTCCTCTCGGGCTTACACCGATTGATACATTATCCTGCTGTCTTGTCATCCTTGCCAGTTCAACAATATAATCAATAAGCACTGGGTGAACATATACATTTTTCGCATCTTCTTTCATTGCAACAATATCTTCACATGTTGCAACTGTTGAAAGTTCTTTAGAAGGATCTTCTTTTAAGAATCTGTTAAGAATAAGTACCTCATCATCTTTCTCTGGATAACCCATGTTAATCTTCATAAGGAATCTGTCAAGCTGTGCCTCAGGAAGCTGATAAGTTCCTGCTGTCTCAATAGGATTCTGTGTTGCAATTACAACAAATGGTTCTTCTAACTTAGAATATTCACCATCCACAGTAACCTGATGTTCCTCCATACATTCAAGCAATGCTGACTGTGTTCTAGGTGTTGCCCTGTTAATCTCATCTGCAAGAATAACATTAGCGAATACCGGACCTCTTCTGAATACGAATTCCCCCTCTTTCTGGTTAAACACATGCACACCTGTAATATCTGAAGGAAGCAGATCTGGTGTAAACTGAATTCTTGAAAATTGTCCATCAATGCTCTTTGCAAATGCTTTCGCCATCATAGTCTTACCTGTACCCGGAACATCTTCAAGGAGAACATGTCCACCAGCAATAATACTTGTCAGAACAAGTTCTGAAACATTTCTCTTACCCACAATCACCTTACTTACATTATCTAATATATCTGAAGCCTTACTCATAATACCTCCTCGTAACACGAAATTTAAACTCAGATAATTATAACAAAAACACTGCCAGAACAGCAAGTGTCTGACAGTGTTAATAGGTTAAATAATTATGAACTTTTGATGAATTTAATTATCTGTAGGCATCTCCTGATTAACATCAATACCTCTTGGAGCAACAGGTGTTGAGAACACAATCTGTGTACTTGTTCTTCCGAACTTCTGAAGCTGGCCGATAAATGTATCAAGTTCCATGGTACTTGGGAACATAACTTTTAATAGCATTGAATAATTGCCTGTTACACAGTTACATTCAACAACATTAGGGCATGACTTGATAAATGGATAGAAATCCGGTTTCTGCACAGGAGCAACTTCAAGATTAATAAATGCTGTTATATGATATCCCAGCTTTAACTGATTAATCTTAACTTCATATCCTTCAATAATCTCTTCCTTCTCAAGTCTCTCAATTCTTGCTGAAACAGCCGGTGATGAAAGGAAAACATTCTCGGCGAGTGCCTTTAATGGCATTCTTGCATTCTGCTGTAATAATGTAATTATCTTCTTATCGATTTTATCCATGGCGTGAACCTCCAGATTATAATATTCGTTGTAAATGCTATTAATTTAACCAAAAGGGGACAATCCTAGCGTTGTTGCTAAAATCGTCCCCTTTGACTTAAATTATTAACTTATACATAATATACACCTTACATAATAAAATAGCAAGTGTTTTTTCTTTATTTTCATTGCTTTTATACATAATATTTGTTAGAGTAGAGAAAATACTAAAGCCATTACTGGCAGAACGGAGACATTATGGAGAATAATAATCAGGAATATAACACAGTAACTCTTATGCTTGACGATAACACAGAATGTGAATGTGCAATAATACGCATATTCCCTGCTGGAGATAACGACTATATCGCACTTCTTCCACTTGATGGTGAAGCTGCAGACAACGATGAGGTATATCTTTACAGATACAAGGTTGAAGGCGACAACGAACCTGTACTTGAGAATATTGAATCTGATGAAGAATATGAGCTTGTATCTGAAGCATTTGACGAAGAATTAGATGCTATGGAGTATGAAGATCTGTACGAAGAAGAGGATAACGAGCAGTAAGAAGCTCTTCTATAAAGCGTGAACGGGTTGTATCTTTGTTGTACCTCTGTTTGGGGTACAGAAGATACAACTTTTCTTTTGCTCTCGTCATCGCAACATAAAAGAGTCTCCTCTCCTCTTCAATCTGCTCATCTAAAACCGCCTTATTATACGGTATTATTCCCTCACAGACATCCATTACCAGTACAATCTTATATTCAAGACCTTTAGAGCCGTGCATTGTAAGCATATGCACACCGTCTGCTGTATTATTCTGTCTGTCTTTATCGCACTGCCTTATGTATTCTGCAATACCATCAAGCCATTGTGACAGACTCATATACTGTGAAGCCCTGTGTGCCAGTTCATCAAGCACATTATATAATTCTTCCTTATCAGCCTTGTGTTCATATATATAATTCCTTATATACTCATCATAACCAACACCCTTTCTTATATAATTAACAGCTGCAA
>UMLT01042844.1_pt1 | contig 25987 bp, 18 predicted proteins | sample 1966641 | NCBI WGS metagenome assembly UMLT01 (sample SAMEA4836208, study PRJEB28245) | human gut metagenome | biome: gut microbiome; material: fecal sample | place: Denmark | collected 2008 | reverse complement strand
CTTCCGATTCGGAGATCGTGTATTTCGAATAGTTCAGATCGACCCAGCTCCAGTCCAGACCGAATTTCAACATTCCGAGCAACGGTTTTTTGTGCAGGTAATAGGTTTTACCCCAACTGATCGACACGCCGAAATCGTTTTTCAGCTTCTCGTCGCCGAAATCCTTGAATACGAGCGATTGTTTTACGTAACCGAGGTTGAAGTACTTGGACCTGTTTTTCCATATTTTGCGATCGAGTTCCTCGTTCTTTTGGTGCCGTAATTGCTGGGATAGGTCATCGACGACCCGCTGCAGCGAATCCGTTTCCGTCGCAACGGGAGAGGTCGTTTCGGCGACCGGTTCTTGTGCTGTCGCAGTCAAGGTCCACAGGGACAAACCGATTAAAAACGTAAAGATTTTTTCATAATGGTATTTTTATTTAAGTTGAAGGTTTCTGCCGTTTCCCATACTGCAAAAATAACATTATTGTGAAAAAAAAAGTTCGTTTGAATGGAATTATTGTCCGATAAGTATTATATTTCTTTGGTTACTCTTCCTCTTCTTCCAAATATATCTCCTCCATAAGGTTGTCCAGTTCGCGCCGCTCCTTTTTGGTCGGACGTCCCGTACCCCGGTCGCGGAAGACGAAGACCGTTTCGCGGGGGATGTTGAGCTTGTCGAGTTCCGATTGTGGAGTGATGTTGCGACAGTAGTCGGGGACGTTCTTGGCCGGCTGGCGGCTCGACACGTAGCCCACGACTTCGAAGAGATAGGTCACGGGCATCCGTTTGACGGCGATTCGGTCGCCGATCCGCACTTCGCGCGAAGGTTTGGCGTAGGCGTCGTTCACCAGCACCCGGTTCTGGCGGATGGCTTCGGCCGCGTCGCTGCGGGTCTTGAAGATGCGTACGGCCCAGAGGTATTTGTCTAATCTGATCGCTTCCATTTCGTTTTTTCAATTATATCGTACAGGCAAAATCCGATGTCGGGAGGCTCGGTGGCTCCGGCAGATTCGGATTTTCCGTTGTGCTGACGATTCGGGACAGGATGTCGGAACAGAGCCGAAGCCGGTAGTGTGCGGCTGCGGGCTGTCCGACGATTTTCGAACCGGAGGTCGGTAGTAGCATCGATCCCTCGGGAACGGCGGTTTCGGTGGGGAAGTGTCGCGGGCTATTTCTCATAGATGCTTTCCGATTTGGGCATGTCGTGCGATTGTTCGTCGTTCTGTCGGCTGACGCTCAGGATCATGCCCAGGGCGATAGCCGTGAAGATCGTCGAGGAGCCGCCGCGTGAGATGAGCGGCAGGGTTTGTCCCGTTTCGGGAATCAGGTTTACCGTTACCATGATGTGCAGCAGCGCCTGGCAGGTAATCAGCAGGGCCAATCCCAGGACCAGCAGACCCGGAAATGCCGTGCCGCACCGTCGGAAAATTTCGATGGCACGGAAGAAGATCCACAGGTAGAGCAACAGCAGCAGCAGCGCCAGGACGATGCCGTACTCCTCGACGAAAAAGGCGTAGGCGTAATCGCTTTCCGGGTGGATCATCTCTACGCGCATGGCGCTCTGTCCGGCGCCTTCGCCCAGGATGCCGCCGTTGTGGATGGCGATCATCGAACGCTCGGTGTCGGTCAGCTGGTCGATCGGCTTTTCGGTTTGGGGCTTGGTCCAGAGGTCGATCCAGGTTTCCACGCGGCCGCCGGCCGTTTCGCTGCGCCCCAGGTTCAGCAGTCCGGCCAGCATCACGGCGGCGAAAGCCAGGCCGAGGAGTTTCACCAGTTCTCTGATCCGCACGCGTCCGATAAGCATCATCACCCACGAGGCGAAGAAGACCAGCACGGCCGATGAGGTGTGGGCCGGGAAGATTACTACGCAGGAGAGCAGAACAGGGGCCAGGATGGGCCACGTGCCCTCGCGCCAGATTTTGCGCTGGTCGGGGCGCTTCCATCGCAGCGGGTTGAGCGAGGGGATGATCCGCAGCTTGTCGATCACGCTCTGCCGGCCGGCGAGCTGCCGGGCCAGGAACAGTACGGTGGCGACCTTGAGTGCTTCCGAAGGCTGGAACTGGAAAGGACCGAGCGGAATCCAGCGGGCGGCGCCGTTGGTCGTGGCGCCGATGAAATAGACGGCCAGCGTCAGCAGAACGCTGCCTGCATAGGCGACCAGCGCCAGGTGGTTGTATATCCGGGAGTTGATCTTGTGTACGATGATGATCAGCGGAACGCAGACGAAAAGGATCAGCAGCTGTTGGCGCAGGAAGTGGGCCGTCGAACGAGCCGTATGCGCATCGTAGGCCATCTTCGCCGTCGAGGAATAGACCACCAGTACGGAAATGACGGCCAGTGCCGCGATAATGATCCACAGCACCTTGTCCCCGGCGAAGAGTTTCATGCCGGGCTCCTGTCCGGGTGCGTCGGTCTGCACAGTCGTACCCTCTGTGTTCGGATTGCCGGCCGTTTTCTCCGTCTGTTTTTCCGCTTCCATCTTATTATTTCGCGTGTTCGGCGACCCACTGTTTGAACAGTTCGCCCCGGTTTTCGTAATTTTTGAAGAGGTCGAAGCTCGCACAGGCCGGTGAAAGCAACACCACGTCGCCCGGACGGGAAGCTTTGCGGGCCGCCTGCATCGCCGCGTCGAGCGAATCGGTCGAAATGATTTCGGGAATTATGCCCGTGAAACTTTCGACCAGCTTGCGGTTGTCGATGCCCATGCAGACGAGCGTATGCACTTTTTCGCGGGCGAACCGCTTGAGCGGCTCGTAGTCGTTGCCTTTGTCCGTACCGCCTGCGATCCAGACTACGGGACGTTTCATACTCTCCAGTGCGTACCACGTGGAATCGACGTTGGTGGCTTTCGAGTCGTTGATGTAGGTTACGCCGCCGATCTCTCCGGGGGGTTCGAGCCGGTGTTCCACCGGCGCGAAGTCGTAGATGGAGCTGCGGATGCGGGTCGGGGATACTCCGGCCGCGAGCGCCGCGAGCGCCGCCGCCATAGCATTATAAGCGTTGTGCAGCCCGGGAATCCGCATTTTGGCCGTGTCGATCTCCACCGACTCCCGGCCGACCGTCGCGGTGAATTTTCCGTCCAGGAGGAACGCATCGCCTGCGCCGCTCGCCACGGCGTTTTTGGCCGCGAAGGGGAGCTGCTTCATCCGCAGGTCGTATTTGGGCAACTGCTGCCAGATCACCTCGTCGTCGCCCGAATAGATGAAGAAGTCGCGCGAATTCTGGTTCTGCGTAATGCGCATCTTGGCATCCACGTAGTTCTGGAAACAGTAGTCGTAACGGTCGAGGTGGTCGGGCGTGATGTTCGTCAGCACGCCGATATGGGCGCGGAACCGGAACATGCCGTCGAGCTGGAACGAGCTCAACTCCAGTACGTACCAGTCGTAATCGCCGGTAGCGACCGAGTAGGCGAAACTCTCGCCGATGTTGCCGCCGAGGGCTACGTTGTAGCCGGCGTCGCGCAGGATCTTGTAGATGAGCGACGTAGTAGTCGTCTTGCCGTTCGAGCCGGTGACGCAGATCGTCCGGGCCTTACCCAGGTAGCGGCCCGCGAACTCCATTTCGGAGATGACCGGAATGCCCGCTTCGCGGAGTTTGACGATCATCGGCGCCTTGTCCGGAATGCCGGGCGACTTGACGACCTCGTCCGCCGCGAGAATCCGCTCTTCGGAGTGGCGCCCTTCCTCGTAGGGGACCTGCCACTGGTCCAGTTTGGCTTTGTAGCGGTCGGCGATCCGCCCCTTGTCGGAGAGGAAAACGTCGAATCCTTTCTTCTTGGCGAGGATCGCGGAGCCGTAGCCGCTGATGCCGCCGCCCAGGACAACTATTTTTTTCATGGGGTTATCGGATTTTAAGCGTTACCAGGGTAATGGCCGCCAGCAGCAGCGACACGATCCAGAAACGGGTGACGATCTTGGTTTCGAAGAAGCCTTGTTTCTGGTAGTGATGATGCAGGGGGGACATGAGCAGAATGCGGCGTCCTTCGCCGTATTTGCGTTTGGTGTATTTGAAGTAGCTCACCTGAAGCATGACCGAGAGGCTCTCGACCAGGAAGATGCCGCAGAGAAGGGGCAGCAGCAGCTCCTTGCGGATGCAGAGAGCGAAGACGGCGATGATGCCGCCGATGGAGAGCGAGCCGGTGTCGCCCATGAAGATCTGTGCCGGGAAGCTGTTGTACCAGAGGAAACCGACCAGCGCACCGGCCAGCGCTGCCGCGAAGACGACCAGTTCGCCGCTGCCCGGAATGTACATGATGTTCAGGTAGTCGGCATAGACGATGTGTCCGGAGAGATAGGCCAGGATGCCCAGTACCAGGACGATCGGGGCCGATACGCCCGTCACCAGGCCGTCGAGTCCGTCCGTGAGGTTGGCGCCGTTCGAAACGGCCGTGACCACCAGGATCGCCACGACGACGTAGAGAATCCAAGTGAGGGTGCGGTTGCCGCCCGTGAGCCAGCTGTAATCGAATTCGTTGTCCTTGACGAAGGGAATCGTGGTCTGGGTCGTCTGACGGCTCTCGGAGCTGACGATGCGCCGCTGGATGTGGTCGGCGATGGTTCGGCCGTGTTCGTCGAGGTAGATCGTTTCGACCGGTTCGGTCGTCTTTTCCCGGACGACGATGTCGGGCGAGAAGCACATGGTCGTACCTACGATAATGCCCAGGCCGACCTGTCCCACGATCTTGAAACGCCCTTTGAGCCCCTCTTTGTGGTGGCGGAAGACTTTGATGTAGTCGTCCAGAAAGCCGATCAGCCCCAGCCAGATCGTCGAAACCAGCATCAGTTGGATATAGACGTTGTCGAGCTGTCCGAAAAGCAGTACGGGGATGAGAATGGCCAGCAGGATGATTACGCCGCCCATCGTGGGCGTGCCTTTCTTCTGGAGTTGTCCTTCGAGCCCCAGATCGCGGATCTCCTCACCGATCTGTTTGCGGCGCAGGAAGTTGATGATGTTGCGTCCGAAGACGATGACGATCAGCAGGGCGATGATGATGGCTGCCGCCGCGCGGAACGAAATGTACTGGAACATACCTGCGCCGGGCAGGTTGTGAACGTTGTCGAAATATTTGAAAAGATGATAGAGCATGTCGCAGGTTAATTTTTAGCGTAGAGGGCGAAGGCACGGAGAGCCTCCTCCTTGTCGTCGAAATGGTTTTTTACGTCGCCGACGATCTGATACGTTTCGTGTCCCTTGCCGGCCAGCAGGAGGATGTCGCCCGGCTTGGCGAGCATCGCGGCCGTGCGGATGGCTTCGGCGCGGTCGGCGATCCGCAGGTAGCGGTCACCCGGGGCGAGTCCTGCGACCATGTCGTCGAGGATCGCGTCGGGATCTTCGTGGCGGGGGTTGTCCGAAGTGAGGATTGCGGTGGTCGCGTATTTTACGGCGATCTGCGCCATTTCGGGGCGTTTGGTCTTGTCCCGGTCGCCGCCGCAGCCGCACAGCACGAAGAGCTGTTGTCCCGGGCGGCGGATCTCCTCGACGGTCTGGAGCACTTTTTCCAGAGCGTCGGGCGTATGGGCGTAATCGACGATCGCCGTGGTGCCGTCGGCGGCCCGTACGAATTCGAAGCGTCCGCTTACGGGATGCAGCGTGCTCATGATTTGGAGCACCTCTTCGCGGTCGGCGCCCAGCAGCAGGGCTGCGGCATAGACGCAGAGCAGGTTGTAAGCATTGAAGCGGCCGAGGAAATGGACCCATACTTCACGTCCGTCGATGCGCAGTTCCATACCGTCGGGGTGTGTTTCGAGGATCTTGCATCGGAAGTCGGCCATCGATTGCAGCGAGAGGGTTTTGACGGTCGCCCGTGTGTTCTGCACCATGACCCGGCCGTTGCGATCGTCGATGTTTATCAGTGCGAAAGCCTCTTTCGGGAGATTGTCGAAGAAGAGTTTCTTGGCGCGGATGTACTCGGCGAAAGTCTTGTGGTAGTCCAGGTGGTCGTGGGTGATGTTCGAGAAGATGCCGCCCGTGAAATGCAGTCCCCGGATGCGCTCCTGCACGATGGCGTGCGAGGAGACCTCCATGAAGCAGTATTCGCACCCGGCTTCGACCATGCGGGCCATCATCTCGTTCAGGCGGATGGCGTCGGGGGTGGTGTGGGTCGATTCGATGCGTTCGGTGTCGATGCAGTAAACGACCGTCGAGATCAGGCCGACCTTGTAGCCCAACCCCCGGAAGAGGTCGTAGAGCAGGGTGACGGTGGTGGTTTTGCCGTTGGTGCCCGTGATACCGACCAGTTTGAGCTGACGGCTCGGGTCGCCGTAGAATGCGGCGGCCATGTCGGCCATCGCGGCGTTGGTATCCGCTACGACGACGTAGCAGACCGACGGGGCGAGGTGTTCGGGCAGCCGCTGGCAGACAACGGCGACCGCTCCGGCGGCGACGGCCGCATCGATGTAGGCGTGCCCGTCGCTTTGGGTGCCGCTCACGGCGAAGAAGCAGTCCCCGGGAGCGATGCGGCGGGAGTCATACGCCAGTCTGCTCACACGTGTATCGGAGTTGCCTTCCACGCGGAGCACCTGTGTCGCCTTGATTAATTCTTGAATTTGTTTCATCTCTTTATTTGAGTGTTATGGTTACGGCTCCCCCGCGCGAGATCCGCGTGCCGGGAGCGATGCTTTGGTATTGGACGGAGCCTCGTCCCGAGAAGGAAACTCTGAGGCCCCGGCTTTCGAGCAGGAACAGGGCGTCTTTGAGTCCCATGCCTACGACGTTGGGCATCGTTTGGTCGTCCTGTGCGAGCGTCGAGATCGTGACGTTCGAGAGGGAGTCGATCCGTACCGTTCCCCAGCCTTTGCGGTCTTCGAACGAGGTGCGGGGCGAGAATTTGTCGGCGATGCGGCGGATTTGGGCGATGTCGCCGCCTTTGATTCGCCGGGGATAGTGTTTTTCCCCTGAATTTTCCGGCGAGAGATCCCAGTCGTGCTCCCGGTTGTAGAGGTAGGTGACGACCTTCTTGACCACCGGACCCGAGAGCGGGCCGCCGTAATAGGATTTGCCGGCCTGCCGTTTGGTGTGGATCGTCGTGAGCACCGTGTAGCGGGGGTTGTGAGCCGGGAAGTAGGCGACCATGCTGCCGATGTAGTAGCCGTCGCGGTAGCCGATCTTGTCGTCGGCGTATTGGGCCGTACCGGTCTTGGCCGCTACGGTGTAGAGGGTCGTGTCGCGGAAAAATCCAGCACCCGTACCTTCCGTGCCGACGCTTTCGAGAAGTTTGCGGACCTCGCGCAGCGTGCGTTCGGAGCATATCTTGTCCACGAGCGTTCGGGCCTTGAAATGTTCGACCACGTCGTCGCCCCGGCGCAGCTCCCGAACCAGGATCGGAGAGATCATTTTGCCGTCGTTGGCAATGGCGTTGTAGAGGGTGATGACCTGGATCGGGGAGAGTTTGATACGATAGCCGAACGAGCGGCGTACGAGCATACTGTTGGGGTCGGGCACCTCCTTCCAATCCTGAAAGAGCGGTTTTTTCTCGCCGAAAGCCTCCAGTCCGACGGTTTGGTCGAGGTGCAGCTTTTTCATGAAGTCGCTGTAACGCTCCTTGTTGTCGGCATAACGCTCCCAGATCGCCTTGGCGAAATAGACGTTCGACGACTGGGCGACCGCCGTGCGGAAATCCATGTCGTTGAATCCGGCGTGCGAATCCTGCACCCGGATGCCGCCGACCTTCACCACACGTCCGTTGCCCGTGTCGTAGGTCTGGTCCAGCGGCATATCCGCGTCGTCCAGCAACAGCAGCATCGAAGCCAGCTTGAAGGTCGAGCCCGGCTCCGTGTTACGCCCGATGGCGTAGTTCTCCCGCTCGGCGTATCCGCCGCCGGGGGTGCGGCCCAGATTCACGAGGGCGAGGATTTCGCCCGTGCGGACCTCCATCACGATCGTGGTACCCCAGATGGCGTTCTGGGCTTCGAGCTGTTCGCGCAGGTAACGGTTCGCCACGTCCTGCACATCGAGATCGAGCGTCGTGACCACGTCCAGTCCGTCGATCGGGTCGATGTTGTCGCCGTCCACGACGCGGCCGTAAAAACCCCGGGCGATGCGTTGGCGCGTGGCCCGACCGTCGCGGCCGGCCAACTCTTCGCGATAGACGGCCTCGATGCCGTAGTTGCCTCGGTCGCCGGTCAGTCCGATCGTGCGGCGCCCCAGTTCGCCCTGCGGATAGATGCGTTCGTCGCTTTCACGCAGGTTGTAAACCATGCCCATGTTCCAGTTCAGGAGCGGGTATTTGCGCAGGGTTTCCCATTCGGTGTAGTCGATGTCGCGGGGAAAGATTTGGACGGGAGTGTGGTCGCGCAGGGTATCGTAGAGTTTTTTCGGCACGAATTCCCGGTCCAAAATCCGGTCGATCCAGCGGGCGATGCGTCCTTCGGAGCGGGGAACGAGGGTGTCCTTGCGGTATTTTACCTGGTAGTGTTTGGCATGCTGCGTGCGGAACATGCGACGGTATTCGGCTGCGGATCTGTCGCCGAAATAGGCGGCAAGTAGTTTGGACAGCGAGTCGCTCTGTTCGTGGAACGTACGCACGGAGTCGAGCCCCGGGCTGCCGAAATCGAATTCGACGCGGTAGCGGAAGATCGAGGTGGCCAGCGGATCTCCGTCCCGCGTGAGGATGTTGCCCCGCTGGGCCGGGATGATCTGTTCGGTGAAGATGCGTCCGGCGAGCCGTTCGGCATTGTAGGCGACCTCCGAGCTGAAGAGCTGCACCCATACCAGACGTGCGAAGATGAGCAGTCCCGCCAGGATGAAGAGGATGTAGAGCAACCTCACCCGCAGCAGGATGTCGCTTTTGATGCGCGATTTTTCCGGTTTCATCTTGCTCATCAGTCGTCGAGAATTTCACCCGGAACGACCGGGTCGTACAAGTCGATGCCCCGTCGGCGCAGCTCTTCGAGGATGGCCGAGTGGGTCGTATGGCGGAAACGCTGCTCCTGAAGGCGCGTCGAGCGCTCGCGCAGCATCTGGACCTCGCGGTAAAGCCGCGAGTATTTCATGTCGAGGTGCAGCGCCGTGAACATTACGAAGATGCTGACGAAAAACATCGCGGCGATGCAAATCATGTAACGATAGTATTCCGAGGCTCCTTTCCGAACCAGAATATTGCCCGAAAAGAGGAGCCAGAAGATGTTCGAGCGGCGGCGCTCCTCCTTGCGCTGCTCCTCCTGCCGGGCCTCCTCTTCGGCCTGCTCCCGCTCCCGGTCGGCACGAATTTCCTCGTCGGCTTCGCCGCTCTGCACGCGCAGCACTTCGCGCCGGATGCGGCGGGCGAGCTCTTCCTCCCGCTCCCGGGCGGCACGCTCCTCGTCGGTGACGGGGTCGAATTCGTGGTCGTTGTATTTCATGTCGGTCGGAAACGGTTATTGGCGTACGATTTTGGCAGCGGCTCGCAGTTTGGCCGAGCGCGAACGCGGGTTGCGGACGAGCTCTTCCGAGGAGGGAGTGACGGCCTTGCGCGTAATGATTTCGAACGGCGTTTCGGGCTTGCCGAAGAAATCCTTTTCGATGCGCCCCTCGAAATTACCGCTGCGCAGGAAGTTCTTCACCAGCCGGTCTTCGAGCGAGTGGTAGGAGATCACTACCAGCCGTCCGCCGGGGCGCAGCACCTTGAGGCTCTGTTCCAGCGCCATTTTGAGCGCTTCCATTTCTCCGTTTACTTCGATGCGCAGGGCCTGGAACAGCTTGGTCAGGAATTTCGATTCGTCCTTTTTCGGGGTACAGGGCGCTACGGCCGCAACCAGGTCTGCGGTGGTCAGGATCGGCTGCGCGGTCCGTGCGCGGACGATGCAGGCGGCGACTTTCCAGGGGGTGTCGATTTCGCCCCAATCGCCCAGGATGCGGGTCAGGGCATCGGCGTCGAGCGTGTTCACCAGGTCGGCCGCCGTGCCTCCTCCGCGCTGATTCATCCGCATGTCGAGCGGTGCTGAACCCCGGAACGAGAATCCCCGTTCGACGGCATCGAAATGGTGGGACGACACGCCCAGGTCGGCCAGGATACCATCGACCCGGGTTACTCCGTGCAGCCGCAGGGCGCCCCGCATGAAGCGGAAGTTGCTTTCGACGTAATGGAAGCGGCTGTCTTCCGGGCAGTTGTCCCGGGTATCCCGATCCTGATCGAAGGCGTAAAGACGTCCCCGGTCGCCCAGTGCCGACAGGATGCGGCGCGAATGTCCGCCACCGCCGAAGGTGAGATCGACATAGGTTCCTGCAGGATCGATGTCGAGCAGTCGGACGGACTCTTCGAGCAGGACGGGCGTATGATAGACGGAGGTCATTTGGCTTCGATATATATTTAGGGTGTAAAGTTAGGCAATTTGCAGGGAAAAATCGTTATCTTTACCGAAGAAAAAACGGTTGAGAACGGTCGTACTCCGGAAGGCCGGGGTGTCCCGCTTCCGGGATCTCCCTGTACCGATGCGGAGTTTCGATTGGAAATCCGAGCGTAGGTGCGATAGGTGCAAATCGGGCGTCGTACGACTTTCGACCGATAATTAAAAGGGTTACGTTATGCCGAAAATAGATGTCGATGCCGTGCTTGCGGCAAAGGCTCCCCGGATCGCCCGATGGGTGCCGGGATTCGTTATCCGCTGGCTCAAGCGCACGATCCATCAGGACGAAATCAACTATATTCTGGATGAGTATTCCGCGCTTCCTCCTCAGCAGTTTATCCAGGCTTGTTTTAAGTTCTGGGGAGTGACCTATTCGGTCGAAGGGCTCGAAAATCTCGATCCGAAGGGACGGTATCTCTTTGCGTCGAACCATCCTTTCGGGGGAATGGACGGTATGATGCTGGCCGACGAGCTGGTCGGATATTTCGGCGATGCGCGGGTGATCGTGAACGATTTGCTGATGCACGTCGAGCCGCTGCGACCGCTCTGGATTCCGGTGAACAAGCACGGTTCGCAATGCGGGGAATACCTGCGCAGGTTCGACGAAGCTTTCGCAAGCGACTGTCCGATTCTGACCTTCCCGGCCGGGCTTTGTTCGCGCCGTCGGCAGGGGGTGGTGTCCGATTTGCCGTGGCGTTCGAATTTCGTCAAGCGGGCGGCGGCGTCCGGGCGCCGGATCGTGCCGGTTTTCGTCGAGGGCGAACTATCCGATTTCTTTTACCGCCTTTCCAATTTTCGGACGAAGATAGGTATCCGGTTCAATATCGAGATGCTCTATCTGCCCGACGAGATGTTTTCGCAGAAGGGAAAACATTTCCGGATACTGGTCGGGGAGCCTGTTTCGACGGACGAGCTGGTCGAATGCGGATCGTGGCAGCAGCGGGCGGATTACGTACGCGAAAAGGCGTATTCTTTGGAAAAAAAGTTGCGTGCCGAAGCAAAACACGGATAAATTGTTTAGTTTTGCTCTAAATTTAACAGCATGGAACCCATCATAGAGCCTGTAAGCCGAAGTCTGTTGCTCGCGGAATTGACCCCTGAACGCAAGGTCCGAAATACGAACAAGGCTTCGAATGAAATCTATATTTTCGATGCCGCCGAATGCCCGTCCCTGCTGCGGGAGATCGGACGCCTGCGGGAGGTCGCCTTCCGGTCGGCGGGGGGCGGAACGGGGCTCGCCGTGGATATAGACGAGGAGGATCTCGCCGGCGACGGTTATTACCAGTTGATCGTCTGGGACCCTGCGGAGCAGGAGATCGTGGGCGGTTATCGCTTTATCGTCTGCACGTCGGAAAATCCCCGGCATCTTTCCACTGAACATTATTTCACCTTCAGCGACAAATTCCGCAAGGAATACCTGCCCTATACCATCGAACTGGGGCGTTCGTTCGTACAGCCTTCCTATCAGTCGCGCGGCAATTCGAAGAGTATCTATGCGCTGGACAACCTCTGGGACGGTTTGGGGGCGCTTGTGGTGCTGAATCCCAAGGTGAAATACCTTTTCGGCAAGGTGACGATGTACGCTTCGTACAAGGCTATGGCACGCAATGCCCTGATCTGGTTCCTGCGCCGTTATTTTCCCGATCCCGATCATCTGGTGGCGGGTAAAAATCCCGTGCAGCTCGATTTGGACGATCCCTATTACGAGCATTTTTTCACGGGCAAGACCTATGAGGAGAATTACCGTATCCTGATCCAGCGCATCCGCGAGTTCAACGAGAACATTCCTCCGCTGATCAATGCCTATATGAATCTCTCGCCTACGATGCGGGTGTTCGATACGGTAATCAACACCGATTTCGGCGGTGTGGAGGAGACGGGTATTCTGCTGACCATTCCGGACATTTATCCCGAGAAAAAACAGCGTTATATGCGTTGGCAGGGGTGGCGTGAAAACCTCAAGCAGCGCCGGGAACATTTCCGCCTCCGCCTGCAGGAGCATCTCTCGCGTATCGGGAAAAGATGGGAAGTGTAGTCGAGCCGGATTTTCCCGGGTCGGATGTCTTATTTTGATAAAATTACGCCTTTTCGGTGTAATTTTTTTGTTTATGGATGCGGAATTTCTCGAAAAATTGTAATTTTATAGAGAAAAGAGAAGTTTGTATGCGTACAAGATTGGTAGTGTCTTTTTTTATCTGTTTTTTGCTGCAGGCATGCTCCGGAGCTTCGACGACGAAGACGAATGGAGTGTCGAACACATCGGGAAACGATCAGGCCGGATGTATCGCCTTGGATACGATCGGCATCGATGGTGCGGTCGAGAAGTTCGTATGGAACGAAGAGGATGGAATCGGCTTCTTAATTCAGGATAATAGCTATTTGGACTTTATTAAATCGTCTTTCACATCGAGGCCGGTGTTTGCTATGCAGGCTGCTGACGGTCGAATAACCTATTCGACGGAGGATTTGATGAAAGAGATGTGGCCGAAAGAGCGGATCGAGGATCCTGTTTCGGTCGTAGCTTGGCGACCGTATGGATTTGCGTTACAAGAGGACGGGAGTTTTTTTCTTCCGGTCGGTGTGGCGCAGTATGATGAGAAGGGGTGCCGGAGCGTGCCTATGCTCGGCCGGTACCGGGGAAATCTGGCTGAAATGACACTCGATTTCGAAAATATGTTCTCCGCTGTGGAGTTGCGATTGAGGAAAGACAGCTTCGCTCTCGAACCGATTAAGGTGAAACAAGTTATTTTGCAGGGAAACGACGGTGAAATTCTGGCAGGATCGATCAAGGTGGTAGCCAGTAGGCAGGAGCTGCCCGACAGTGTGTGCGAAGAGAGGAAAGTCAGTCCTTGCGTCGTATTGGATTGCGGATCGGGGGTGGAGCTGACGGAAGAATCGACCTCTTTTTATCTGCCTGTACTGCCTGTGGAGTTTCGCCGAGGGTATTCGTTAACGGTCGTGACGGATCGTGACAGCGGGAATATGTTCAGGATTCAATGCGGTGGCAAATTCCCCGTAAGATTGAAAAAAGGTCGGATATACCGTGCGGCGGATACGATTGTTCGCCCGGCGTATCTGCAATACATGATTCCCGATCCCAATTTCCGGGCTTATCTTTTGGAACAGGGGTATATCGAAGAGATCGGCGAAAACGGGAGCCGGGTCGTAGTAACACCTGCCGGTCGGGCTGCGACGAAGATAGATTGTTCGAGGCGGGGTATCGCTTCCTTAGCAGGAATCGAGTATTTCCCGCTGTTGGAGGAGTTGAATTGCTGTATGAATATGATATCGACGTTGGATTTGACGCAGAATCCTCGTTTGGTAAAGTTGGATTGTTCGGGAAATTGTCTTAAATCCTTGGATGTAAGCCATAATTCGGTGCTAATGGAGTTACGGTGCATGTTGAATGAGCTGGTGGCATTGGAAACGGATCGGAATCCGAAGCTGACTGTTTTGCATTGTGCATTTAATCGCTCGTTGAAAGCGTTGGATGTGACTGGTAATCCCCTGTTGAAAGAGTTGGTGTGCACGGAAAACAGTCTGTCGAGTTTGGATGTGTCGCATAATTTGGAACTGAAAAAACTTATGTGCGGAAATGGTTTTGTCAAAAAGAACCGTTTGGAAACCCTGGATGTTAGTAAAAATACCAAACTCGACACGTTGGAATGCTCGGGCTGTTGGCTGAAAACCTTGGATGTCAGTCGGAACCGGGATTTGATATATTTGAATTGCAGTAGAAATGAATTGGAGCGTCTGAATCTCGGCGCTGTTCCGAATTTGAAGGAATTGGATTGTCCCATGAATAAATTGAGCCGACTGGACGTATCTCGTTGCAAGGCTCTGACATGGATTTCGTGCGACAGGAACTCGCTCTCCTCGTTAGATGTATCCCACAACCGGTCGTTAAATTGGCTGTCGTGTGGTGAAAATTTGCTTACTACGTTGGATGTGTCGCATAATTCGGTGTTGGAAACGTTGTGGTGTAATGACAACCAATTGACTACGTTGGATCTTTCGGGAAATCCGATTTTGAGAAAGCTGTATTGTTGCAATAACCGGTTGTCCTCTTTGGACTTGAGTAAAAATAAATTCTTGGAACCGAGGAATGTGTCCGATCACGGGAACTGTTTCCCGGAGGAAGAGGGTTCGATTGTGGTTAATTCCTGCTGTTTCTGAAAAATGAAAAAGGGGCTGTCTAACAGTTTTAGACAGCCCCTTTCGTTGCTTTTTGGTTTTACCGCGACGCGGCGATATTCGAGCTGTGCATGCCCCGGGAATCGCGGGCCCAGTCGTCCCTGGCGCGGAGTACCTGTTCGATGATGTCGCGCACGCAGCCGTGCCCGCCCGCGAACTCCGAAACGTAGCGCGAGGCTTCGATCACCTCGGATGCCGCATCCGAGGGACAGACGGGGATTCCGACTGCCTTCATACACTCCAGGTCCGGGATGTCGTCGCCCATGTAGATGACGTTCGCCGGATCGAGTCCGTGGCGTGCGAAGAAATCCTGCATGGCCGATATTTTGTCCATGCAGTCCAGGTAAACATCTGTGATTCCCAGCATTTTGAGCCGGTGGTCGAGCGTTGCGCCCCGTCCGCCCGTGATGATGCACACTTTGTAGCCCATACGGAGCGCATAGGCGATGGCATAGCCGTCCTTGGCATAGTATTTTCGGATGAAATCCCCATCGACCAGGGGCATGATTCCCCCGTCGGTCATTACGCCGTCCACGTCGAAAATGAACGCTTCGGTCTTTACGATGTCTTCTTTGAAGTTTCCCATATATCTTGACTTAATGATTCATAAATTCGTAACAGTCGCGGATCGTGAGCGAGTGCGGCTTCGTGCCGCCGCAACGTCGGCAGGTCGCCGCGTACGGCAGGCCCGGTCTGCACCCGATGCGGATCGCCCGAATCGACGGCTTTGGCTGCGGTTTCGGCGATCAGGGGTTTCAGTACGTCGAAGGGCAGTTCGGTCCCGTGCAAAATCTCGCCTCCCAATGCGTAGAGGTGATTGACGAAATTGCAGGCGAAAACCGCGGCCAGGTGAAGGCGTACGCGACGGTCGGAGTCGGCACGATATACCGTGCGGCTCAGATTGCGGGCGAACGCTTCGAGCTCCGAGGTGAAGGAGTCGTCGTTTCCTTCGACGAAAAGAGGTATTTTGGCAAAATCCACGCTGCGGCCTTGGGTAAAGGTTTGCAGAGGATAGAGAACGCCCCGACGGTTGAAGCGTGCGGGAAGAGCCTCGATTCCGATGCCTCCGGCCGTATGTACCATAGCGGCTTCGGCGGGTATGGGCAGGCTTTCGGCCAGCGTGGTGATCGCCGCATCGCTGACGGCCAGGATGTAGAGGTCTGCGGCGGCCAGCTCGCGCGGATCGGAGCTCCACGCGGTGCCGTTTTCGAGAGCGAGTGCTGTACCTCGTTTTGTGTTGCGGGCGAAAATCTGGAGCAATGTTGCTCCTTCCGTGCGGCTTATCGCGCGGGCGAGCGCTTCGGCCAGGTTGCCGCTGCCTATGAGGACGATATTTTTCATTTTTCCGAAGGTTTCGGTTCGGGCTTCGGTCCGGAAGCCGGTTTGCGGGCGGCGTTCACTGCGTCGTCCAGGTCGATGAGCCGAAGCCGGTCGCCCGCTGTACGGCAGGCCGTCTGAAGCTCGTCGAGCGCGCGGTCTATTCGGCGCGTTTCTTCGGTCGCGGCGAAGTAGAGGCGTGTCGAACTGTAATTGTCTATGGTTCTGAAAATGTTGTAGAGCGTCATTTCGTGGATGTCCCGTCCGGGGGCGAAGGCCACTTCGCGGTCGTCGTCCGGATTCCGGATTTCGATCAGCAGTCCCGTGCGCACGAGCTGGTGCAGGACATCGTTCACGATGCGGGTGGGTAGCGAGAGTCGGCGGCGGAGTTCGTCGATGGGGAGCGCCCCTTCGTTTTCCCGAAAGCGGTGTACGACCTGAAGCATGACGGCCAGGATGATCCTGCGTCGTCGGTCGTAGCTGATGCCGAGCGATTCGCGCTCTTCGGCGAAACGGTCGATGTTCTGGTAGGCGAACGAGAGTTCGCCGCCGAAGAGCAGGATTTCCCACGAGATTTGCAGCCATAACAGAAAGAGCGGCAGGGCTGCGAACCTGCCGTAAATCGCGTTGTAGGAGGTCATCCACCCTTGCAGATAGAGGTAGCCCCACTGAAAGAGCATGAAGACCGTTCCTGCGACGATACCCGCCATGAAAGCGCTGCGCCACAAGACTTTCGTATTGGGTACGACGGCATAGATCAGGGTGAAGCTGCCCCAGATGATGACCAGGGCCGAGAGTTTCGAAAGAAGGATGCCGAGGAACGTATTCCCTGCGTCGAAGAACCGGAGCAGATAACCTCCCATCGTGCTGGCCACGAGCCAGAGGATCGGGGCGACCATCGCGATGACGATGTAGTTGAGGTATTGGCGGGCGATATTGCGCGAGGACTGAACCTCCCAGATGTTGTTGAAAGCGCTCTCCACCGACCCGAAGACCCGGATGACGGCCCAGAAAAGGGTTACGACGCTGACCAGGGCGATAAGCCCGCTCTGCGTATTGGCGAGGGCTTTGCGGGCGAATTCCACCATGTAGTCCAGCACTTCGACGTTTTGCGGGAAAAGGGCGTAGAGATCGTCGATCAGGCCGTCCAGAAGCCCGAATCCCTTGACTACGGCGAATACCAGCGCCAGGATCGGGACGATCGAGATGAGCGTATAGAACGTCAGGGCGGCGCTGCGCACGATCGTATCGTGGGCGATCAGCCCGCGTGCCGTGTAGAACAGCAGCTTGTACTGTCTGACGGCCCACCGGACGCGGGGATTGCGGTAGGAGTCCTCGTTGCGCCGCAGGATCGTGTCCGTGAAGTAGGTGAAGACGTTCTTGACTTTCATTTCGGGACGTTTCTCAAAGGTAGCTATTTTAGACGGATCGTCCAATAATCCTGCCCGATTTTCGTGAAGGCGATCCGTCGCTCGCCGCCTTCGCGTATGCCAAGCCGTGCGGCGATTTCAGCCGCCGTGAGCGGGAAATCCTGTTTCAGAATCGTCAGCCGGTTGCCGGAAAGCTCCCGTTTCAGTTGCTTGGGGGTGTAGGGCTCGATCCGCTCGATCTCCAGCCAGCGGCCCAATGTGTCTTCGGACTTTTCCGCTGCGAATCCGTAGCCGTTCGGACTCCAGATGTCGGCGCGACCTTGCAGGTAGGTCGGCGCCAGCCGGGCTTTTTGAAGCGCTACGTCGGGGATCAGCAGCCAGCGGTAAGCGGCCGGATCGAAGGGCTTGTCGCAGGGAGTTGCACGGGCTTCGGCGGGCGGACAGGAAAATTCTCCCAGTCCGAGCGCAACGGCCGTCAGCAGGGGACCCGTGCCGTCGGCATAGACGACGACTTCCTTGCATTCGTCGTGCAGCGACACCACCTCCGTGCGGCAGGGACCGAAGAGCCGGAAGGTTTCACCGACGTCGAACAGCGGGGAGTTCTTGACGCAGAGGTTCGGGGCGATGCGACGGAGTTCCGGCAGCAGCTTCGGTATGTCGGGAGAACAATCCTCCAGCCGCACCAGCTTGCGCCCTTCGGCGCTGCGTCGGTCGGGGTCGGCGTAGATCCAGTCGAAGTGGTCCCGGGTCGAGGCGAGGAACGCCTCGGCGGAGGAGTTGATAACCCGTATGTTCGTTGCGCCCAGCCGCCGGAAATTCTCTCCGGCGACGGCCGCCAGCGTCGCATCCCGTTCGAGGGTGATGACTTCGCGGAAGCGTTTCGAGAGGTAGAGGGCATCGACGCCCAGTCCGCAGGTAAGGTCGAGCACCCGTTCCCCACTGCAACTCTTGCGGGCCGCGCACGCCTCGCTCGAGGCCTGTTCGAAAGCCAGCGGCGGGAGGATGCAGCGGGCTTCGTAGTAGGAGGGGAGTTTTGTCCGTGCCCGTGCGAGGTATTTGACCTGCGTGGCGATGAGTGCCGCATGCGGAATACGCTTGTCGAGGGCGATCGCCGCAGGGTCGCGGCCGATTTGCTCTTCGACGGTACGCCGCACTTCGGGAGTCAGCAGCAGTCGGTATTGTTCCGGAGTCATCATTCCGGGAGCGAAGATACCGATTTTTTCCGTTCGGCGCTCCATAGGAGCAGGGTTGCGAAGATGAAAAGTCCGTAAACGATCCAGCATTGGGTCGTCGTGAGCCGGATGTCGAGGGCGGCTGCCGGAAGTGCCGCTGCAGCTCGGATCAGTTCGTTCTGTGCCCGGGCTGCGAATCCTGCGACGTCCGAGAAGAGCGGTGCGAGCACTGTTCCCGGGATCACGAGCCAGAGCGTGCAGCTCCCGACCACGACGTAGGAGAGCAGGATGACGACGGGGTTGAGTGCCAGCCCGACGACCGAGATCTGGCCGAAGGTATGGGAGATAAGAGGTGCAGTCGCAGCGGACGCTGAAAATCCGATGGCGAGGGTTGCGGTCAGCATATCGATGCTTTTGCGGCGTGTTCGCAGGAGGCGGCAGAGGGGGAGTCCCCAGGCGATGATGCCGGCGACGGCGATGAACGAGAGTTGGAAGCTGATGTCGAACAGGTAATCGGGATGGAAGAGCAGCATGACGAAGGCTACGCCGGCGAGTGTGTTCATCCCGACGTATTCCGACGACGAGGCCAGGGCGAATTGCAGGACGGAGAACATCAGCGCGGCCCGGACGACGCTGGGCGGGAATCCCGTCGTGGCGGCATAGAGCCAGATGAGCAGGATGACCGCGATATTGCGCAGGATGTGTCCGTGTCGGAAGAGCGGCAGCCACCAGAGCAGCAGGTTGGCGAGCAGAAAGACGATGCCCACGTGCAATCCCGAGACGGCGAGCAGGTGCGAGGTCCCGCTGCGCGAGTAGGCCGCACGGAGTGCAGGGGAGAGCGAGCGTCGATCCCCGGCCGTCATAGCGTTGCAGAGGGCCTGTTCGTCGGGTGCCAGGGCCAGACGGTCGAGCCGTGCGACGGCCCGTTCGTGCAGGAACAGGGAGAGGTGCTTCGGGGAAAGCTCCCGGTGCAGGGTGTCGCTCAGCAGCAGGCTTGAGCGGTTCAGGTAGAGGGTGCCGACGTATCCCCGGCGGGTCATCAGCCGTCCGTAGCCGCCGTGACGGGCGGTGAAAGGGTAGATTTTGCCGCGTACGACGGCTCGGTCGCCGGGATTCAGTGCGGTCGAAGAGTCGCATCGCACCACGAGGTTTCCAGCAGCAGGGAGCCATTCTCCGGTTGCGGAGTTCCGCCGGGCGCGGATCGTTGTGCCGGAGGCCGTTTTGCCTTCCCGTTCGGAGAGGCGTTCCCGGACGACGATTTCGTATTCGCCCGGAGTGCCGGTCGGCGGAGCGGGAGTGTGTCTCAGTTCGGTGACGGTCATGCCGAAAAGCAGAATGGCTCCCAGGGTGGCGAGGTTTGCGCCCCGGTCGTCGGCGAGCAGTGCCAGGATACCGCAGACGAGGAATCCGCCTACTAACAACCACAGCGGCAGTACGTAGTGGTCGGCCAGCAGGATGCCGGCCGCGAGCGGCGGCAATGCGCGGAGCAGGGGCATGCGCCGGAGTTTCGACCGGAGGTTTTCGGACTTGAGTCGTAGCATAACGGAGCCGGATCGCGGGAAATGGACGGAGAACCGGGCTTTGACTTTGTGTTTTTTTCGTTTTCTGCGTTCGGCAGGACCTCGCGGGCAGTCGCGGGCCTCGTCGATCGGATATTTGCGGTTTGCCTCCTTTGGAGGCGGCGGAATATTCCCGCCTCTTCGTTGCATCCGCTTCGAGTGTCGGTTTTCGGATTCGGCGATTTTCCGATTCGTAAAGATAATTATTTTTCGGAAGAATAAGCCGTTCGGATGTATGGATAATACAAAACGACACGCATCATTCTATTTGATGCGTGTCGTTTTGTCGTGTCGGAGATCTTTTCGCCCGTTTAGAACGATGCGAATGTGTTCCAGTTCGAATTTTGCTCCGCTGCGGCCTGAATGTCGGCAGGCAGGTTGGCGAAGAAATCGAAGCCGGTGAGCCGTTCGATCTCGGCGACGGAAGTCGCATAGTTCGTGTAACTATCGTTCGAGTACTCCCTGTGTTCCATCCAGAAACCGATCGTCATGGCCGACGTCACTTTGTTCGACGCGTCGCGCCGGACTTTCAACAACGCTTTGTAGTAATAGTTCGGTACGGGGCATCGTTTGCTGTCCGACTTCGGTGTGATCCAGGTGATCGCTTCGTGGTTGCCTGCGGTCTGGAGAATAGCGCCCGTCACCACATATACCGTGTCCGTAGTCGCAGCGATATTTCGGACGCCGCTTTCGAGCTGCTGCCAAATACCGCCGTTGAATTTGTTCTGAATCTGCGGCGTGGAATTGGTTGCGTAATAGGTCTGTACGACCAATTCGTCCGAACCGTTGCGGTCGGCGTTGGGTATCTGGTGCCCCCGGGCGTAGAACTCTTTCGAACGGTCATATCCGTCCGATGTGGTAGCTCCGAGATTGACCCCGTAGCTGCTCGACCAGACGTTGATCTGTTCGGATTCGGCCAGTCCGGGATTGCGCTGCCATTTGTCGGAACGTCCGTTTCCCATGTGTCCTTTTGCGAGCGGATAGGCTACCCAGTAAGCCGTGTAGGTCGATTTGTCGTAGTACATCGTGTAGTTGCGCTGCGATCCGGAGGCGGGATAAACCGTCTGCGTGATCGTCTCATCGGCTGTCGTGCGGGCCGGAAGCTCGTACCAGGCGGCATGATCCGTCCGTGCCCCTTCGGTGGTAAAGGTTGTCGAAGAACTCTGCGGCGTGGAGCCGTTGGTCGCCGTTACGACGCCGTAAACCGTGTACGTCGTTGCGGGCAGAAGATCGGAGAGGTTGGCGGTCGCTCCGTTTCCGACAACAGCGGCAACGACACTTCCCGTGTCGCTGCCGTTCGTTGCGGAATAGAAGAACTGCACTTCGGTTGCGTAAGCGGCGTCGGTCAGACTACTGGAAACCTTCGCTGTACTCGAAGTTATGTCGCTTACGCTCGGTGTGGCAATTCCCGGGGTAGGGTCTGGGGAAGGATTATCGCCTCCCCCTTCTCCCGAGTTTCAGTTGATCGTGATGGTTTTAATCATCAACGACTTGCCGCCCGATTCGGTGTTTAACGTAAGGACGATCTCGCCGGACAGCGGAGTTTCCGATTCGACGACATACTCCTGGTTATTCGTTTTTGCCAAGGAGATCGTTTCGCCGAGTGCTTGTCCACCGACGGTTGCATTCACGGTACTTAAGTTTGCCGTATTTGCCGACATAACCAACGTGATTTTTTTGATTCCTCCGGTATAATCGGACGTTTTTATGGTGACACCGCTGGGTTTCGACCAGGAAAGACCACGATTGTTTTGATCAAATGCAGTGGGCGCTTTGCTTGCAGTCCATGTCAGTCCGTTCACCGTTAAGCCGGCAGCGATCTTGTCTTTATCCGCGCTTTCGAAGGTGTAGGTCCAAGTTTCTCCGACACCGCCTTCCGGTTTGCTGTTCTGGGTAATGAGCAATGTTGCGTTGGCTGTACCCAGTGAAGTAGTGGCGGTAAGAACGATGCGTGCTGTACGAGGTGTTGCGACCGTATTTTCTGTGGCTGCGACTTCGAGGCGATTTTCGCTGCCGTTGTAATCACCTGTGGTGATCCAGTCCGGCTGTTCGGTTCCTTCAGTGCCGTCGTAAATAGCGACGGAAACGTCTTGCGTTTCGGCGTTCTTCAACGTAACGGGGATATAGTGAGTTTCCGTATCGTTGTAAGACAGCGTTAGGGTCGTCTGATCCAACGTGATTTGAGGCAACTTGACGTATTCGGCAGGGATCAGGGTCAGATCTTTTGTCTGGGAACCGGTATAGAATCCAAAACCGTAAGCTGCCTGCGTGTTTTTCGCCAAAATACGGGAAGGGGTCGCTGCCGATGCGATTTGGTAAGTGCCTTCGGACTTGTTCTTGGTAATTACCAGTTCATAAGGAGTCGTAGAGGTCGTAGCGCTGTTGCCGCTTTCCCAGGAGAGGTAGTTCTCGCCTTGACTGATCGTGTAGTTGTCACCCGATTTGGTAATTGTCCAAATGAGGGTTTCGTCCCCGGTTTTGTAGGGATTAGACGGCGTAATCACTACGGGAGCCAAACGGGAGCCTTCAGCTAAAGAACTCATTGCATAGGTTGTTTCGGATTGGGTCGCCGTGATGACGTAGTCGCCGCTCAATGTTTCGTTCTCCTCTTCCGTAGCGCCGGTCATATCGACCGCGAAAGTCGAACTGTCGCCCGCTGCGAAAGCCAGGGCCCGGCCCTCCTGAACGGTTACCGTCTTGGTGAAGATCTTCGATGCGGTGGTCACGGTAACGGTGAATGTTTCACCGGTTGCCACTTCGAACGGGAAGCAGGTGAAATAAGCCGTCATACCCGCTTCGCTATTGGCCGTGATGTTCATCTCCGAAGAGTAGTTCAACGTCACGTTATCGGCGAAATTGTTAATATAGCCATACTCCTTGATGGTACCTGCCGTCATATCGACATAGCTGCGGCCCGTGACTTTTTTGTCGGGAGCCGTAAATTTGACGCCGAGGACACTTTCCGCAGATGCGAGGTTCTTGACCGTCATCTTACCGATGGCGACGGCACGGCCGAAACTCATTTGCAGTTCGGTCGGCTGACTCTCCACAGAGATCGATTTGGCGATCAGCAGGTCCGCGTTCGAATCGAAACTCGTAGCGGTCGGCTGCTGGACTGTGGGAGTGATGACCTTCATGTTGGTGATGTCCGTATTGCTGGTGGTAACCCATGCCGAAGCGGGGTAAACCGCGTTGTAAACGAGCGGGGTGTTCTCGTTTGCGGGGAACGTTACGGCGAATTTTGCAATGTCGCCGCTTATCACGCCCTCTTGCGAGGTAGCAAATACGGTAGTGGAAGCTGCCGTTTCGAGTACTTGCAGGAATTCACCGGTCGCATTCCACGAAACTTTCCCCGTCAGGGGATCATACGTTGTACGGGAACCGGATGCCGATTCGAGTTCTGACGATGCGGAGACCGTCATGGTTACTTTGCGCCCGTTCGACGGGTCGGAAACCGTGTCGTCTTTGGAGCAGGCTGTGAACAGAGATGCACACACCGCAACAGCCAAGATGGATTTGAAAAAAGTTTTCATAGTCGTGCAATGTGTTTGTTAGTACTCTCCGTAATCGGTGTCATTGATGCTGCCGCCTGCTTCGCCCGATCCTCCATAGTCCAGGACGGTGCTGTTGGCAAAACCTTTTTCGATCGAGATGTTAAGGATCTCAATCGAAGGAGCGGAGTACGAAGTTCCCCCCCCCTTAACCGTAGATTTGTAGTGTCTTTCCATAGTAATAGAGATATATGTTTGAGAGTTTTTACATCCTTTCCCGGTTAATGGGCTACCACAAATATAGACAATATTCGATTAAGGAACAAGAAAGAATCCAAAATTCATCGAATCTTCATATTTCGATGCGGATTATGCGCGAAAGCGTCCGAAATTTAATATAAATTGTCGAACATGCTCTGGCTCTTGTCGTACTTCAGGTCGGCAAGGGAGGCGGCTTTGACCCCGATGTTGAAGCTCCAGCTCTGGTAATGACCGAAGGGAATCCATGCGAACGACATCTGCCAACAGTGCAGGTCGCGTGTAATGGTGATGGAGGCCGGAGTAAGCTCTTTGGCCTGGAAGTCGTAACCACCCTGGAATGTCACGCCCATTTTGGGGAGAATCGTGACGCTGCCGTTGATACCGAGGGTCTGGGTGATGTTTTTCTGGTATCCTGTCGTGCCGTTGTTGGTCGGCGAAGAGGAGTAACTGATCGTATAGTTGAATCCCAGGTTCCAAGGTAGCGAGAAGTCGTAATAGGCCTGGGTCATGTATTGTCGTCGGAGCGCAGGGTTCATCTGCCCGTAAGGGTCGTAGAACGGATTGGCGTAGGCCGGATCGATCGGGGCGCTGTTGATGTCGTTGATCGCCGGGGTGGAGTTATCCTGCCGGGACTGGAACGTATAGCCGAACGAGGTGCTGGCCGATACTACGCGGCCGGGGAAAAAGAGCTTGTTGATACGCTGGCCCTGCGGTGTGACCCGGTAGGGATCGAGCGTGGCGCTGATGTTGATGCCGAAGTTCTGGAAGACCGTAGTACGCAGCGAAATGGGGATGTTCGAAAGCCCCATGGAGTCGGCCAGGAAGTTGTAGGATACCTGGCCGATGCGGAGTTCGTCGATCAGTTTGATCTTCTTCATGCCCGAGGTGTCGCGCTTGCTGAGTACTTTCATTTCGAGCGTTTGCGAGAGTGAGGCGTTGATAGCCATGGACTGACCGGAGCTGGGCACGCCGAAGATGCTGCCTTCGAAGGGTGAGTAGGTCTTGAAATTACCCAGCGTATCGCTCTGCACGGTCTTCAGGTAGCCGTATTTCTGTTTTGAGAAGTCGGGGGCGTAGGAGAAGCTCACCGTCGGGGTGATCGTGTGGCGGATCGCCTGCACCTTGCGGGTTTTCTTCTTTGCTTCGTAGCGGCCATAAACGATCGTCGAAGCCTGCAGGCTGAAGTTGTAGTTGTACAGACGATAGAAGCCGTATTCCGGATCGAGCTTGTCGATGCGGTTCAGTACTGGGTTCCAGACCTGTTCCTGCTTCTTGAAATACCATTTTTCGGTGTAGTTGATCGTCGGCCCGAAGTTGATGTAGTTGAAGATATTGTACGTCGCCGAGATGGGAATGCTGTGCTCGAAGCCGTACTGCATGTTCTGGAGCGTCTCCTTGGTGAAGATTTCGGACTCCTTGGCGTTGGCCTTGTTGTTGAATTTGCCGGTATAGCGGAGCGAGATCTTCTCGTACCAGCGCTCCTTGCCCATCGCCTCCTTGCGTTTGAAGGGATAGAAGGTCGAGACGTTGAAGACAACGTTCGGCAGGGCGATCGAGAGCGTTCCGCTCTGCGAGTTCTGCGAAACGGACATATTGGCCGAAAGGGAGAACGGCGTGCCGAGCCAGCTTTTCGAGTAGGAGATCGTCGAACTGGTCTGCGTCTGGAGCGCCTGGTTCAGGTTGGTGGCCGAATAGCGGTTATAGCCGCTGGTACGGAAATCGACCGAGGCGGAGAAGGTCGAGCCCGGGTTGGCCTTGGGGTCCTGCGTATGCTGCCAGTAGAGTTGGAAGTTGTTCTGCTGGAGAAAGTCGGGTTCGCCCTTGTCGCCGACACGGACGTTCGAGTAGTTGAAATTCAGAGTGCCGTTATACTTGTAGCGCTTCATATAGCGCGACATGGCGGATGCCTCCCACGATCCGAGGGTGTAGATGCCGCCCCGGATGGCCAGGTCCATGTGCTGTCCGAGCGTGAAGTAGTAGCCCAGGTCACGGATGTAGAATCCCTTGGTCGATTCCTCGCCGAAAGTCGGCATCAGCAGACCCGACTTGGGGCCGGAACTGAGCGGGAAGAAACCCTCGGGCAGCAGCGGAAAGTAGATGGGAACGTCTTCCAGGACCAGGTAGGCGGGACCCGTGACCACTTTCTTGCCGGGAATCACCTTCGCCTTGGTCATCGCCAGGTAGAAGTGGGGGTGGTCCGTCTGGTCGCAGGTGGTGTATTTGCCGTCCTGGATGTGGATGGTGTTGTCGTCCATCTTTTTGACGTTGTTGCCGATCAGCCAGCCGTCGCCCTCCTGAGTCGCCACGCCTTTGATTTTC
>UMLT01028948.1_pt1 | contig 27113 bp, 26 predicted proteins | sample 1966641 | NCBI WGS metagenome assembly UMLT01 (sample SAMEA4836208, study PRJEB28245) | human gut metagenome | biome: gut microbiome; material: fecal sample | place: Denmark | collected 2008 | reverse complement strand
CGACGCTCATGCCGCACTCGTAACCGGCGGTGACTTCCTTGACCGCGTCCTTGAAGCGCTGCAGGGAGCCGATTTCGCCTTCGTGGATGACGATGTTGTCCCGCAGAACACGCACCTGAGAATCCCGGGTGACCTTGCCGTCCTTGACCATACAGCCGGCAATGGTGCCGATGGCGCTGACCTTGTAGGTCATGCGCACTTCCGCGTGGCCGATGACAACTTCCTCGAACTTGGGCGCGAGCATACCCTTCATGGCGGCCTCGATCTCGTCGATGGCGTCGTAGATCACGCGATAGAACCGCATATCCACATTGGCGCGGTGGGCGCTGGCAGCGGCGGCGGCGTCGGGACGGACATTGAAGCCCACCACAATGGCGCCTGCGGTGGAGGCAAGCAGAATGTCGCTTTCGTTGATAGCGCCGACGCCCGCGTGGATGACACGGACGCGGACTTCCTCGTTGGAGATCTTCTCCAGAGAGGATTTCAGCGCTTCGGCGGAGCCCTGCACGTCGGCCTTGACGATCAGCGGCAGCTCCTTCATTTCGCCCTCCTGCATCTTGGCGAACAGATTGTCCAGGGTGACCTTCTGGTTCATCTTGGCCAGGGCGTCCTTCTGCGCCTGACGGCGCTGCTCCACCAGCTCACGGGCCATACGCTCGTCGGTGACGGCGTTGAACTCGTCGCCCGGCGTGGGCACGTCGGCAAGGCCGGTGATCTCCACAGGCACGGAGGGGCCGGCGGTCTTGACGGTGCGTCCTTTGTCGTTGGTCATAACACGGACACGGCCGACGGCGGTACCGGCGATGACGATGTCGCCCTGCTTCAGGGTGCCGTTCTGCACCAGCAGCGTCGCCACGGGGCCGCGGGACTTATCCAGCCGCGCTTCGATCACCACGCCCTTGGCGCGGCGGTTGGGGTTGGCCTTCAGCTCCAGCACCTCGGCGGTGAGGATGACCATTTCCAGCAGATTGTCCAGACCCTGACCGGTCTTGGCGGAGATGGGGCAGATGACGGTCTCGCCGCCCCACTCCTCGGGGATCAGGTCGTACTTGGTCAGCTGCTCCTTGATCTTGTCGGGGTTGGCGGTGGGCTTATCCATCTTATTGATGGCGACGATAATGGGAACGTCCGCAGCCTTGGCGTGGTTGATGGACTCGATGGTCTGGGGCATGATGCCGTCGTCGGCGGCAACCACCAGAATGGCGATGTCCGTGGACTTCGCGCCGCGGGCACGCATGGAGGTAAAGGCCGCGTGGCCGGGGGTATCCAAAAACGTGACCATATTCCCGTTCACGTCCACAGTGTAAGCGCCGATGTGCTGGGTGATGCCGCCGGCTTCTTCCGCAGTGACGGAGGTCTTGCGGATGGCGTCCAGCAGGGAGGTCTTGCCGTGGTCAACGTGACCCATGACCACTACGACGGGGGCGCGGGTCTCCAGCTCTTCGGCGGTATCCACATGGTCGTCGATGATCTGCTCCTCGATGGTGACGGTGACTTCCTTCTCCACCTTGCAGCCCATCTCGGTGGCCACGAACTCGGCGGTGTCAAAATCGATGGTCTGGTTGATGGCGGCCATGACGCCGTTCTTCATCAGGCACTTGATGACCTCTCCGGCGGTCTTCTTCATCCGGGAAGCCAGCTCGCCCACGGTGATCTCCTCGGGAATCTTCACCGTCAGAGGTGCCTTCCGGGCGACCTCCATCTGCAGGCGGCGCATTTTCTCCTGCTCCTCGTTCCGGGACTTGCTGCCACGGAACTTGCCATTCTGCTGTTTATTTCCCTGCTGACCCTTCTTGCCGCCGATGCGCTGCTTGCCGCCCTGATAATTCTGCACCTTCTCGGAGACCAGATTGTCCACGTCGGCAAAGCGTCCGGCGTTGACCTGCACGGCGGAGGTGTCCACCACCCGGCGCTCCCGCTTCCGTTCAGGCTCCTTGGGCTTGTCTGCCTTGGCAGGCTGCGCGCTGGGCGCGGCGGGCTGCTGGGGACGGTTCTGATTCTGAGGCTGGGACTGAGGCTTCGCCTGCTGGGGCTTCGCGGCCTGCTGGGCTTCCTGCTTGGGAGCCTCGGCCTTGGGGGCTTCGGGCTTGGGCGGCTCCGCCTTGGGGACGGGCTTCACGGCAAACACCTGCTCCAGCGATGCGATCTGGTGGGTCTGGGTCATGCTGTCAAACACCAGATTCAGTTCCTCATCGGTGAGCACCTGCGTATTGGACTTGGGCTTCTGAAAATACTTGGAGATGATGTCCGCGATCACCTTCGGCGCAACGCCGAAGTCTGCCGCGACCTCCTTCAAACGATACTTCACTAAACTCATACGATAAAACGCACCTCCAAAATATGACAAGCGGAAAGCGGAACGCAGGGGATATGCGCTTCTGCGCTCTGCTTACTACTCAAAACTACTGCTTCTTTTTCCCTTTTCGCACATTTTTTACATGGGCTTTCGCTTCGGCCTGATGCTTCTTTACCTTTTCAGCCTTGGCGGAAAGCACTTCCAGAGCTTCCCGGTTTTTTTCCGGTTCGCCAAGCGCCGTCAGTAGAGTCAGCGCCAGCCGGACATCCGTCACGGCGGCGATGGCAAGGCTGGTCCGGCCGATGGCAAAGCCCATTTCCTCTTTGGTGGATTTCAGGCGGACGCACTGCTGGTCGGTTCCGGCGGCGAAGGATTTCGCCCGACGCCATGTATGATCGGAGGCGTCGGCAGCTACCAGAATCAGGTACGCCTTTCCCGCCCGGGCGATCGCGCCTACCGGCTCCTCGCCCAGCTCCGCCATGCCGCCCTTGCGGGCCATGGACAGATATTGCAGCGCCTTATCCATTCTCCATCTCCTTTTCCAGCCGCTGGTAGACCTCCTCCGGGATGGTCACTTCCAGACTGCGATCCAGCGCTTTGGAGCGGATGGCCTTTTTCAGGCACTCGGGATTGGGACAGATGTACGCGCCCCGGCCGTTTTTCTTGCCGCCGAAGTCCAGGCTGACCTCGCCCTCGGGGCTGCGGACGACCCGGATCAGCTCCCGCTTGGCCTTCCGTTCCCGGCAGCCCATACACTGCCGCTGGGGAATTTTCTTCTGCATCGAACTGCCTCCTTATCGCCCTGAATTTTTATGCTTCCTCCGTCTCCTCGGCAGGTTCTGCCTGAGAGGCGGGCTTGATGTCGATCTTGTAGCCGGTCAGGCGGGCGGCCAGGCGGGCGTTCTGACCCTCCTTGCCGATGGCCAGAGACAGCTGGTCGTCGGGGACGATCACCCGGCAGGCTTTCTGGCCGGGGATCAGGCTGACGTCAATGACATCCGCAGGGCTGAGGGCAGCCCGGACATACTGGCAGGGGTCTTCGCTCCACACCACGATGTCGATCTTCTCGCCGCCCAGTTCCTTCACGACGGCACCCACACGTCCGCCGTGAGGGCCGACGCAGGCGCCCACGGGGTCGATGCCCTCCATGGCGGCGCGAACTGCCATCTTGGAACGGGAACCGGCTTCCCGGGCGATGTTGCGGATCTCCACCTGACCGTCGGCGATCTCCGGGGTCTCCAGCTCGAACAGGCGGCGCACCAGATTGGGATGGGTGCGGGAGACGTGGATCAGCGGGCCGCGGCCCATCTTGTGGACTTCCAGCACGTACACCCGGATCATGTCGCCCTCATGGTGGGTTTCGCCGGGGATCTGCTCGCCGGCCTGAAGCACGGCGTCGGAGGTATCATTACCCTGACCGATGCGCAGGAACATATCGCCGGTGGTGGGGTCGATGCGCAGCACGGTGCCGGTCATCAGCTCCTGTGCCTTGTTGGAATAGCTTTCGTAAGCCACGCCCCGTTCGGCTTCCCGGATGCCCTGAATGACCACCTGCTTGGCGGTCTGGGCGGCGATGCGGCCGAATTTCTGGATGTCCACGGGGATGTTCACCGGGTCGCCCACCTGAACGTCGGGATTATAGTTCCGGGCGGCGTCGATGGGGATCTCCAGCGCGGTATCCTCCACCTCCTCCACGGCGGTCTTGACGATGTGCATGGAAAGTCCATGCTCGCTCAGATCGACCACCACATTGTCCGCCGGGACGTCCCGGCGATCCTCCCGGTCTTTGCGGTAGGCGTTGGTCAGCGCCTGCTTCAGGCGCTCCACCATATAATCCACAGGGATGCCCTTGAGCTTTTCCAGCTCCCGCAGGGACGCGAAAATCTCCGCGCCGATGTCCACCTTGGGGGCTTCCGCCTGCTTTTTGGCTGTCTTTCTTGCCATTTTATTCTGTCCTCCTATCAGAATTCCACGCGAAGCCGCACCAGCGCGACCTCGGATTTTTCAAATGTTACGGTTTCCTTGCCCGCTTCCACGGTCAGCCTGCCGTCCTCGTAAGCGCGCAGGACGCAGGGAATTTCCTTCATGCCGTTCCTGGGGCGGTAGAGCTTGACGGTGATGGGGCTGCCCAGATATTTCTGGAAATCAGAAGGGCGCTTCAGCACCCGTTCCAGTCCGGCGGAGCAAACCTCAAAATGGTAGGAGCCGGGGATCGGGTCCTTTTCGTCCAGAATGGGGTCAACGGCGCGGGAGATGGCCTCGCAGTCGTTGATGTCCACGCCGCCGTCCTTGTCAATATACAGCCGCAGGAAATATTCGCTGCCCTCCCGGACGTATTCCACGTCCCAAAGCTCGCAGCCGTGTTCTTTTACGATGGGCTCGGCGAAGGCCGCCACTTGTTCGGTAACTTTCATGGATACACCCTTTCCCTGAGTCTGTCCGAAAGGTGGCTTTCACCTCTCTCAGACACGACCTTAATCAGCAAGAAAGAGAGGCGCTCGCGCCTCTCTTTCCTACCTTCTACCTGTTTACGTTAGGATTATATCACTGTTTTTCCTGTTTGGCAAGAGGGTTTTCACAAATTCCGGGACTTTTTTTCAACATTTTGCCCAATCAGCGGTGGAAAACGCCCTTGAAGGAAAGCGCTTCGGATGATACAATACTCAAAAATAATTTTCCAGAATACGCAACCTTTTCCGCTTCTCATACGTTCTATTGGCAGAAGTACTTCTACGGGGAAGCTCTGGATCAATCGGCGAGAGCTGACAGCGAGAGATTTTTCACCAGATGAAGGTTTCCAAAGCGGAGGAATACTTTGTGTATTTCCCGCTTTGGAAACCGCACAGCTGGGGAAAAAGATCCGCTGCTCAGCCGAAGACGATTGAGCCAGAATTTCCCCCCAACAAAAAGGGGCTACATATGAAACTGTCAGCTGAGGATGCCTTTCGCTTATACGGCGACCGTGTTTTCTCTGCGGCGTTCAGCGTCACAGGGAATCAGGCGGACGCCGACGACGCGGTGCAGGATACATATCTGCGGTACTGTTCCTATGACAAGGAATTTACCGACGAGGATCATCTCCGCGCATGGCTTCTGCGGGTCGCCATCAACCGGGCCAGAGATCAGAAGCGTTCCTTCTGGGAAAAGCACCGGGTCTCATGGGAGGACTATATGGAAACGCTGGTCTTTGAAGCGCCGGAGGATAAGTCCCTCTTTGAGGCGGTCATGTCCCTGCCCGCCAAGTACCGGACGGTGATCCACCTGTTTTACTACGAGGACTACAGTGTCGCCCGGATCGCGGAGATTCTCCACTCGCGGGAAGGCACCGTCAAAAGCCAGCTGAACCGGGGACGGCAGCTCCTGAAAACCAAACTCATGGAGGCGTGGAACGATGACGAATAAGGAAAAATACCGGCGTGCCTTCGGCGTGCTTCATGCCTCCGAGGACATTTTGACGGAGGTAACCCATATGGAAACGAAAAAGCATTTTTCCCTGCGGAAAGCGGTGCTGCTGTGCGCCGCGGTGATTGCGGTATTTGCCATGGCGGGCGTCTGCTACGCGGAAGACGTGGGCGGCATTCAGCGAACCATCCAACTCTGGCGCTACGGCGATCAGACCGACGCCGTTCTGGAAATTCAGGACGGCCATTACGAGCTGACCTACGAGAACGCGGGCGAGGTACACAGCGAAGAGGGCGGCGGCGTGGCCATCGACGTCTTTGGCCGGGAGCGCCCCCTGACAGAGGAGGAGCTTCTGGAAGACCTTCAGAACAGAATCGATGTGACCTACCGGGAGGACGGAACGGTGTGGGTCTACTACAAAGATCAGAGCATGGAAATCACCGATCTCTTTGACGAAAACGGCGTGTGCTTCGTCCAGCTGAAGGACGGCAAGAAGACCGTCTATCTGACCGTCGAGTACGATAACGGTTTCAGCTGGAGCACAGAATGCTACCTCCAGCCCACCCAGCGCCATTCCTGATTGCAAAAATTCCTCTGTTGCCACCGCAGCAGAGGAATTTTTTACTCCCGTTCCTTCACCAGCATGGGGGTGAACATGGGCTTGCCGAAGCGGGTGACGAACCGCTGGCATTTTACCAGGAACGCATAGTATACGTTGTACCCGCAGCCCAGCATTGTCTCCGCGTTGGCCATGCCCTTGGCAAGAATCACGTCCGCGCCGGACAGCGCCGCGGCGGCTTCCTCGCTCAGCATATCCAGCTGGGTGCCCGCCACCCGGTTGCCGTTGTCGATCACCGGGAAGGGAATTCCCACGGCGGCGGCGTCCTCCCGGGTCGCGTCGTTCTGGGCAATGGCGCCCCGGACGCAGAAGGTGACGGAAATATCCGGATACGCCGCCGCGATTGCCTCGGCCAGCACCCGGTCAAAGCCGATCTCTCCGGCGTTGTCCGTCAGGTACACCAGCTTCCCGCCCCGGCGTAAATCCCGGCAAAAGTAAGCGTACACCTGCTCGTCCAGCTCCATTTCCAGCGCCTTATCCAGCATTTCCTCCAGCTTTTCAAAGCTGACCTGCCCCTGCAAGGCGGAAAAGTCCAGATAATTCCCCAGAATGGCGAATTGCAGCCCCGCAAGAACCGGGTCCTTGGCTTCCGTCACCCTTTTCCGGATCATGGGGAGCCGCTCCAGCACGAAGTGGTTGGAATCCAGCTTTTCCTGACGGAAACGGTCATAGTCAAGGCCGTACATTTCGTGAAGCAGGTCGGCGATCTTCGGCCCGAACCACGGGGAGGACACCCCCTCCGGCGCATTAATGCACAGCTTCATGATCTCTTTGGCAAAGGCCATTGCCTGCTCCTCCGTCCCCAGCGTCTGGGCGAGGGCGATGTTTCGCCGCAGAAGGCATTGCAGGCAGTAAGTGTCGATTGGGATACTCATGGAACCTCCATAATGTTTATAACTTCAGCAAATCCTCAAAGGAATCGATTTTCCCGGCATACCCCGCCGGGGTGCCGAAGCCGTAGCTTGCCCAGAGGAAGGGGACGCCCGCTTCCACCGTGGCCTCGTAATCCCCCTGGGTGTCGCCGATGTAGGCGCAGGAGGTGATGTTGTATTTCTCCATCAGTGTGCGGATGGTCTTTCCCTTGCTGGTGCCGGTGTCGCCGAAGCACAGATGGCCGGTGATGCAGCCGGTCAGCCCCAGCTTGGAAATGCACAGCTCCGGATAGCCCTGCTGACTGTTGCTGACGATGAACAGGCGGTGCGTCTTCGCCAACTCTTCCATCGTCTCCCGGACGCCGGGGTAGCCGATATGGCAGGGGTTTTCGTGGAGGTGGCGGTTTTCCGTCTCCATGCACCGCGCCATCAGGGCGTAGCGCTCTTTTTCCGGAAAGTCGGCAAACAGAACGTCGGCGATTTCCGTCATCACCCGGCCGAACAGGGGCTTCAGGGTCTCCGCCGTGATGCAGTACCGGGAAAGCCCCTCTTTGTTAAGCTGGATGTTGTAGCCCTCCGCCACCAGCGCCCGGGAATCCCAGAGGGTGCCGTCAATGTCAAAAATCAGGCTCTCGTAATTCATGTTTCCTCCAGATGCCGCTGGATGCGGCCGACGATCATGTCCAGCGCCACCAGATTTTTTCCGCCCTCGGGGACGACGATGTTGGCGTACTTCTTGCTCGGCTCCACGTACCGCTCGTGCATGGGCTTGACCGTGTCCTGATACTGCTTCAGCACGCTTTCCAAAGTTCTTCCCCGCTTGTTCACGTCCCGCTTGATGCGGCGGCACAGGCGGATGTCCGCGTCGGTGTCCACGAAAATCCGGATGTCCATCAAATTGCGCAGTTCCTCGTTCTCGAAAATCAGAATGCCCTCCACAATGATGACCTTTTTCGGCACGATGTGGATGGTCTGCTCCGACCGGTTATGGATGGTGAAGTCGTACACCGGGCATTCGATGGCGTGCCCCCGGCGCAGCTCTTCCAGATGGTAGACCATCAGACTGGTGTCGAAGGCGGCAGGCTCGTCGTAATTGAGCTGACTGCGCTCCTCGTAGGTCATGTCGTCGTGGCGCTTGTAATAGTTGTCGTGGCTGATGACCGTGACCATGCCCTCAAAGCGGGAGATCAGATTGTTCATCAGGGTGGTTTTGCCGCTGCCCGTGCCGCCCGCAATGCCGATGACCAGAATGTTGTCGTCCATAATCTTTTCCTCCATATCTATTTCTCATCCAACAGCTTCCGGGACAATTCGAGAATCGACTCGTCCGGGAGACTGTTGGTGAGGATGACCTCGCCTGTTCCGTTTTCCAGAAGCCCCGCTTCCGCCAGACGGCGGCGTGTCTCCCGGGCGGTACCGTCGCCCCCGTCTAACAGGGCGACGCCGCTTCCCAGCACCCGGGAAATGGCCTTCGCCGCGAAGGGATAATGGGTACACCCCAGCACCACCTCGTCCAGCTTCCCCTGATAGGGGGCGAACAGCTCCCGCAGCAGGTTTTCCGCCTCCGGGGAATCCGCCTGCCCCCGCTCCACCAGCTCCACCAGCCCCGGTGCGGGAATTTTATAGATCCGGCAGCTCTGGTCGTAGCGGTGCATCAGCGCTTCAAATTTTTCCTCCCGCAGGGTCATGGGCGTGGCCATCACGCCGATGCCGCCGCCGTGGTACCGGTCATAGGCCAGCTTGAGGGCAGGCTCGATGCCGATGACGATGGTATCCGGATAGGCTTCCCGCAGGTCGTGAATGGCGGCGGAGGTCGCAGTGTTGCAGGCCACCACCAGCGCCTTGACCCCCCGGGCCATCAGCCGCCGCGCCGCGGCAAAGGTGAGCGCTTCCACCTCGTCCTTGGTTTTTGTGCCGTAGGGGGCGTTGGCGGAGTCGCCGAAATAGAGATACCTCTCCCCGGGCATGATCCGCCGCAGGTGCCGCAGCACGCTGATGCCGCCCACGCCGGAGTCAAAGACGGCAATAAAATCTTCTTTGGTGTTCATGGTTTCACCTGATCGTTTTTCGGGGCGGGCGCGTGGCCGCCCCATGTTTTCTATATAGTATCAAATTTCCGCCGTTCTTTCAATGGCTCGTTGCTTTTTTCGTGGATTTTTTGGAAGCGAATGCTCCCCCGGCTGCTGATGCAGCCGGGGGAAGAAAACACTATTTTGTAACGGGAATGCTGACCCGCTTGCTTTCCAGCAAAAGCTCATCGGTGTCATGATCCAGGACGCCCAGCACCAGCTCCAGGGAGGTGATGTCCCGAACCCGCTCCACGCCCGCGTCATACAGCCACATTTCGCACTTGCCCCAGGCGTCCGGCGCAAGCTCGTCGAACAGGAACAGATCAGCGGATTCGCCGTTCACATAGGTTTCCATCGTGTAGAGCCAGATATTCCGCTCGGAATGATTCTCTACCCGGAACCGGAAGGCGCCGTCCTCGCAAAGCTCACCCTCGCTGCCCGTGTAGGTAAGGGTGATGCCCGCCTCCTCCAGAACCGTCGTGCCGCCGCTCTCCACCGACCGGACATCGTTCTTGTCTGCGCGCAGGGTAATGGGGGGCGTAGAATCCAGCGGATTGTAGTCGCTGGCATCCGTCACTTCCAAGCAGAACGAGAGTTCGCCGATCGTTTCAATATTTCCGCTTTCAAGGTCGGTATCGTTGACCCAGATCGAGGTCATTTCCTCCCGCCCCGCTTCCAGCAGGATGAAAAAGAGACGATCCTCCGTCATGTAGCCGTTGACGCAGTCCATGCTGCTCATGAGCATAACGTCCTTGTCCGAACCGTTGCGCAGGTAGACGGGAATCTCGTCCGTGTATGTGTCCCCGTCCTTCCAGTCGGCCACGGCCAGAATGCCGCCCTTATCGTACAGGACGGTCTGGTGGTGGAAATCCTCCGGGCGAATCACCGCTTCCGTCTCCCAAGTGTCCTCGTCGTCGCTCCACAGGGAGGACATGCTGCTCACTTTTTCGGTAATGAACTCCGTCAGCACGTACTGCGCCACCATGAACGCGGTTACGATCAGAATCGGCCACAGCCACTTGGGGCCAGTCTTTTTCCGCCGGCCGGAATACTGCCTGCATTCTTTTTGCCGGGTGGGGACGCTCCGGCGGACGGGTCTGTCCTCGGGCTGCTCAATGATCAACGGCTCCCCCTCGTGGGTGTGCAGGCCGTGGGCGATTTCTTCGGTAAACGGCTCGTAGTAGCATTCCCGGCAACGCTTGCCGTCATAGGGCGCGCCGCAGCAGGGGCATCTTTTCATTTGGGTTCACACTTCCGCACCATCCGGTGCCGCCTTCCTTTTGGTTTCCAATTTTAATTGTAACATAGGGGTCAACCCTCCGCGACAGCATGAACACGGGATTTTTTGCCGCTTCACGGGAAACCTCCCTCTTTATGGCAAAACCGTTGCATTCTTCCGTCCGAAACGGTATAATGTCAGAAAAACACTCGGGAGGAATTTTTATGGATTTGAACATCGGCCGCATGCCCCACGGGCCGCGGAACTCCATCGCGGACGTGTCAGGTGTCCGCGTCGGCCACTGCACCGTGGACGATGAACGGCACAAAACCGGCGTGACGGTGATCCTGCCCTGCGAGGACGACATTTTCCGCAATAAAATGCCCGCGGCTTACCACGTTCTCAACGGCTTCGGGAAAACCGCCGGGCTGATGCAGATCGGGGAGCTGGGGACGCTGGAGACCCCCATCGCCCTGACGAACACCCTGAACGTGGGGCTGGTTCACGATGCCATGGTGGAATATATGTGCCGTCAGGGGGAGCGCCGGGGATATCCGGTTCTTTCCGTGAACCCCGTGGTGTGCGAGTGCAATGACGCATCCCTGAATGACATCCGTCACCGGGCGGTGGGGCAGGCGGAGGGGTTCACCGCCATTGCCGCCGCGTCGGCGGACTTTGCGCAGGGCGACGTGGGCGCGGGCAAGGGCATGACCTGCCACGACCTGAAGGGCGGCATCGGTTCCTCCTCCCGGCTTGTGGAGATCGGCGGGGAGACCTTCACCGTGGGCGTGCTGGTTCTGACGAACCACGGGTGCCTGCATGACCTGACCATCGGCGGGGAAAACGTCGGCAAAGCGATTGAACACCGCATCCGGGAGGACACTCCGGACGAGGGCAGCTGCATCATGATCGTCGGCACCGACCTGCCCGTCACCTCCCGCCAGCTGGGACGGATCATCCGTCGGTGCAGCGTGGGTCTTGCCCGGCTGGGCAGCTACATCGGCCACGGCAGCGGCGAAGTCATGGTAGGCTTTTCCACCGCCAACCGCATTCCCGCGCAGGGCGATTGCCTGAACTTCCGCTGCATCCACGAAAGCCACATAGACGACGCCTTCCGCGCCGTGGCGGAGGCCACCGAGGAAGCGGTACTGCGCTCCATGCTGGAAGCCCACCCGGTAACGGGCTATACCGGCAAGGTGCGCCGGAGCCTTGGCGAATTCTGGCAGCCCTGAACAGCGAAAAATCCCCGCGGCACTTTGGGTGCCGCGGGGAATCTTACATTATCCGAACCGGAATTACAGCAGGGTAGCGAAGTGCTTGATGGTGCGGACCATCTGAGAAACATAGGAGTTCTCGTTGTCGTACCAGGAAACGACCTGCACCTGGCTGGTGCCGTTGCCCAGATTGATGACCATGGTCTGGGTGGCATCGAACAGGGAGCCGAAACGCATGCCAACGATGTCGGAGGAAACGATCTCATCGGTGTTGTAGCCGAAGGACTCGGTGGCCTGAGACTTCATCTGAGCGTTGATCTCTTCCTTGGTGGGGTTGCCCTCAACAACGGCGTTCAGAATGGTGGTGGAGCCGGTGGGGGTGGGAACACGCTGAGCAGCGCCGATCAGCTTGCCGTTCAGCTCGGGGATGACCAGACCGATGGCCTTGGCAGCGCCGGTGGAGTTGGGAACGATGTTCACAGCGCCCGCACGGGAACGACGCAGGTCGCCCTTGCGCTGGGGGCCGTCCAGAATCATCTGGTCGCCGGTGTAGGCGTGGATGGTGCACATAATGCCGGACTGGATCTTCCAGCCGTCGTTCAGAGCCTTGGCCATGGGAGCCAGGCAGTTGGTGGTGCAGGAAGCGGCGGAGATGATGTTGTCTTCCTTGGTCAGGGTGTTGTGGTTAACGTTGTAAACGATGGTGGGCAGGTCATTGCCGGCAGGAGCGGAAATGACGACCTTCTTGGCGCCGGCGTCGATGTGCGCCTGAGCCTTGGCCTTGGAAGTGTAGAAACCGGTGCACTCCAGAACAACGTCAACACCCAGCTCGCCCCAGGGCAGCTCGGCAGCGTTGGCCTTGGCGTAAATGGTGATCTTCTTGCCGTCCACAGTGATGAAGTCCTCGCCGGCCTCAACGACGTGACCCTGAGCAGCGTAGTTGCCCTGAGTGGAATCGTACTTCAGCAGGTGAGCCAGCATCTTGGGAGAGGTCAGGTCGTTGATAGCGACGACTTCAAAGCCCTCAGCACCGAACATCTGACGGAAAGCCAGACGGCCGATACGGCCAAAACCATTGATTGCAACTTTAACAGACATGGTAATTCCTCCATTTTTATTACTGCCGGAAGGCAGTATTTTACTTTTCAGGTACGGCATTCGATATCTCCGTACGGAATCCATTATACAATAATCCCACTGCGTTGTAAAGTGTAATTTTCGTAAAATTCCGATCAGTTTTTGCTATTTTTCGGTGCATGTTGCTCATTCGCGCAAAAGCGCCCGCCGCGTGAGGACGGGGGTCATAAGAAAGTAATATCGTATTTTCTCAGGAACGGCGTGGCTTCGGTCACGCCGTTTCCTGTTTCAGCAGTTCTTCCACGGGGATAAAGCCCACAAGGTCATAGGAAATGCGGATGCCCTGATGCCGCTTGCCGCTGGACTTGTCCGGGGCTTCAATGTAGATTGCCTTGACAAGCTCCCGCAGCGCATACGGGGTAAGCTCGTCTAAATCCTCGTATTTGCGTACCCGCTGGATAAACTGCTCCAAATTTTCAATCTGTCGTTCCTGTACTTCGATTTCCTGCTGCAAAGCCTGAATTTCCGCTTTAAGCTGCGCTTGTTCGTCCTCATAGGTCTTGCTCATCATAGAAAACTTTTCATCTGTGATGCGCCCCGCCACATTGTCCTCGTAAATGCGGATAAACAAACGATCAAGCTCTCCCAGCCGCTTTTCAGCCTGTGCCAGCCGCTTCTTGTGTCCACGGATCGCGGCTTCGCTGGACAGCCGGAGCTTCTGCTCCATGACGGCACGGAAATGATCCTCATACCGACTGACATAGGAAATCACAGTTCTCATGTGCATCCAGACCAATTCTTCCAGAACAACAGCACGGATAAAGTGTGCCGAACAACTTCCCGTATTGCTGCGGTAGTTGGCGCATACAAAATGATCCTGCCGCTTTTCAAAGTAGTTGGTGGTGCAGTAGCGCATTTTTGCTCCACAATCAGCGCAGTAGACCATACCGGAAAACAGACTGCTCTTGCCCGTCTTTGTCCTGCGGTGACGCTGCTGGCGAATTTCCTGCACCTTGTCAAAGACCTCCTGCTCAATGATAGCCGGGTGGGTATTGTAGAAAACTGCCTGCTTTTCAACGGGCGTTTCCCTCTGTTTCTTATCCCAAATAGAATTGGTATAGGTCTTGAAATTGACGGTGCATCCTGTGTATTCCCGCCGTTCCAGAATGTGAACGACCGTGTTGGTGTTCCAATGGTACGGATCAGCGGTTTCGGGGCTTTCTGCAATCCAAGAATCTTTATACCGTGGACGATCTGGAAAGTACGCTTCACGCCATGCGGGGCAAGATCGATACGATGAAAAAATCTGCGTCGGCAAAGCAAGTCCGTATCAAGGAGTTGGACGAGCTGCTGCGTATGATGGACTACTACAAATCCGGCAAGCCCGCTGCGGATAAGCTGAAATCCATCCGCTTTGAGAAATCCCGACAGAAGTACAAAGACGAACACGATGATGAACTGCGGACATTTTACATGGCAGAGCGCAAGCTCAAACCGTATTTCAAGGACGGCAAGCTGCCCATCACCGCATGGCGCAGAGAGCGCGAACAGTTGGAGCAGGAATACAGGGACATTCAGACGGAGCTTTCGCCGCTCCATGCCGACGTGAAAAAACTCTGGGCGATTCACTACAACATTTACGAGGTACAGCATGAGCAGGAACGTCAGAACGCCGCGACGCGGCAGAAAAAACAGGAAATTGAACACTAATTTGAATAAAAAATCCGGAGGTACTTATGAGCGAGAACAAGCCATTTGAACACGAAATTGACCCCGATCTGCTGGCAGAAATCGAGGAATGGGATACGGCTGACCACGACGAGCCAGCGGAATATTACTTCTCCAATCCAGACCCGTATCTGAAACCGCAGCCCCTGCCGCCCGACCATCCCCGACACAACTGCTATTTCAACGAGGACGGACATCTTTGCGTGAAAAACTTGTCCGCCTTCTGGCTGCCGGAGTTCACCTTGCAAAAGGAAATCGGAGGCACAGTCTACACCGTCACAGGCAGCTATGACGGCGTGGAAACGCTGGATAGAAAGATGGAGCGCGTCATGGGCGAAAAGTTTACAGAAAAGATGGAGGATTCTGAATGACAAATACGCAGTCTCTTGGTACAATAGAAGCAACCAATCCTGTACTGGCAGTTGCCCCTTTGAAGGAGGAAACAGAAATGTTACGGGCAACTGATAAAATCACCGCGCTTTACTGCCGCTTATCCGTGGAAGATTTGAAAGAAGATAAGAAGGGCGGCAAAGAGGACGAATCCAACAGCATCCAGAATCAGAAAATGATCCTGCTCCAATACGCAAAGGAGCACCGTTTCCCGAACCCAACCTTTTTTGTGGACGATGGGTATAGCGGGACGAACTATGACCGCCCCGGCTTCCAAACCATGCTTGCGGAGATCGAAGCGGGACGGGTGGCAGTCTGTATTACCAAAGACCTATCCAGACTGGGACGAAATTCTTCGCTGACAGGGCTGTATATCAACTTCACGTTCCCGAAGTACAACGTGCGTTATATTGCCATCAACGATCACTTTGACACCATCGATCCCAACAGTACCGACAGCGACATTGCGGGTATCAAGAACTGGTTCAACGAGTTTTTTGCCAAGGACACCAGCCGCAAAATTCGTGCTGTCAATAAGGCGAAGGGCGAACGCGGCGTTCCCCTGACCACCAATGTTCCGTTCGGCTACCGTAAAGACCCGGAGGACAAGATGAAGTGGGTCGTGGATGAAGCGGCGGCATTGGTAGTCAAGCGCATTTTCAAGCTGTGCATGGAAGGGCGAGGCCCGATGCAGATCGCAAAGCTCTTGCAGGAGGAAAAGGTACTTAACCCAACCGCCTACAAGAAGCGCGAGGGCATCAAAACCCCAACTTTAATTCATAAACCTCTCTTGATTCTTCGATATAACAATCAATTTGGCGTCCCTCATTTGTTGGATTGCCATTATCATCAATGCGCTTAACAGGGGAATATCTATGTGACACCGGCTCGCCACCAAGACAACTCGCTAAAATTGGTTCAAATAAATATCCTGTTTCCTGCGCACTGCGGTTATCAATGTCATATATGAGCTTTCGCCAACTCATCCAAGAGAACAACAGTGCATCTTCACAATTCCCGTATTCCAGTAAACACCTCGGCCCTATTTGCTCAGTCAACGGAAATGGTTGAGTTTTTAGAATGTTATAAAACTTAAATCGTCTGCGCCAAAGTTCGGACAGATTTTTCAGATAAAGATATATAACATTTTCTGTGTTGGTAGCACCGGAGAGTTGCAGATAGTTTATAGCGTCTTCCACTGTCATACCAGGTAACTCTGCGACCTTTTCCGGGGTGATTGTATAAAAACTTTCTTTGGCAAGTTGATAAAACGGCTCAGAAAACCAATCCGGCTCATTCTCAAAAATATCCAAGTAAGCAATATGGATAAGCAGAACAACATCTTTTGGCTCGATCTCTACCATAGCAGTACCAGAACCATGCTGTGAAAATGTTTTGTAAAAAACTCGTTGTTGGCGGGTTACTGGCATATTTCATACCTCCATTCGCATTTGCTCATATTCGTGGATTTGTAATGAGCTTAACATTTCGCAAGTTTTTTGCAAGGCAGGGCTCTTGGCGGCTGCCTTAGTTACATCAAATTTTGCCAACGATGGGCACTCTTCATTGGGTGTATTCTCATCACACTTAATGATTTGCTTTGCCATTTGTTCTGCAAATACAGGTGGGATAGCGTTCCCAATTTGAAGTATTTTCTGTGCGTCCGTTCCGTAAAACGAAAAAGCATCTGGAAATGTCTGTATTCTGGCACATTCTCGGATTGTAAGTGTCCTGTTTTGTGTCGGATGGACAAATTCTGATGGTGCAGCACTTGTTATCGTCAAACACGGCTCATCGTATGATAATCGTTTCAAACCGGATGGTGCACCGCCTCTTTTTTCGGAAGGGGTTCCATCGCATACTCTTCTCGATGCTCTACGCTTGAAAGAGTCATGCTGCAAACTCTGAGGTAAATCTTTCATTGTTTGACCGATTTTTAAAGAAGAGATTCGCTCTAACTGTATTCCTGTTTCTCTTTTTCGAATATGATCGATTTCGGGAATATCACATGACTCCAAATCACTTATTGCATCTCTCAGAGTAAATGATGAATCTTTGTATATTGCTCCTGATGCATGCTCAATAGGTTTAGGAAAATCAAATTCTTTACCTTCGCGATTGCCGACAATAATGACACGTTTTCTTCGCTGCGGTACACCATATTCTTGCATATACACTTTTTTTAAACTCACTGTGTACCCAAGGAGAATCATCTTCTTTATACATTCAACAATATAAGTACCCTTTGCTGTTGTTAATATGCCTTCAACATTCTCCATCATAAACCACCGGGGATAGAATACATCAAGGGCTTGTGCATAATTTTGTACCAACTTATTGCGTGGATCATCCCAAAAACGATTTCCAGCAGTCGTAAAACCTTGACAAGGAGGGCCGCCTATAATTAAATCTAATTCCCCGCGTTTTAATCCGAGATCATTTCGTAGCGTTTGAAAATCACACAGAGCTAAGTCCACATTGCGACAAATGTTATTCCCAAAGTTTGCATTATAAGTTATGATTGCTGGTTCCGCATTTTCAAATGCTGCAAGAATATCAACTCCTGCATTTTTAAATCCTAACGAACACCCACCTGCACCTGCAAATAAACTAATCGCTTTCCATTGTTTCTCTTGATTACTCATTTCCTTGAACTCCATTATCATTCGAGACAAACTCTAGAATCTCATCAGTAGTACAATTTAAGGCAACACAAATTTTCTCTATGCTTTCAAGAGAAATATACTCGTTTCGCTTCAAGCGAGTAATTATATTGGGACTAAACCCCGCCATCGACATAAGTTGAGCGTTTGTCATATGTTTGTCGATCATTCTGTGAAATAATTTGTCATAACATACCGCCATCAACTTACCTCCACCATATGAAATACTATTTAGTAGTGTATCACGAAAGTGTGAATTAATCAACGTAATGATTGCACCGACTTCTTTACTTTTCCATTTATCCCGTTTGTTTGCGCTCGCTCACTTGCCACCCTGCGTCGTTCCTCGCTATACGGCGCAGTCAGACGGAAACTCAACCGTCCCTTCTCAATCTCAAAGGTCAGCCCGCCTTGCTCATCATCGTCGGTCTGGCGGCAGCATTGCGGGTGCTTTGCCGCAAATGCCATCAGCCGCTTTTTGAGATCGGTGTTGTGGGTCTGCACCTCGATCATACCGCCATACTCGTCAAAATAGATCACCGTTGTCTTTTGCTTTTTGGTAAGCCCTGTTCTCATAAAACCTCCTGATCTTCACGATTTTTTCTCAGCTCTTGAATTGGAAAAGTGCTGCGATTTTTTGATGGAAACGCCCAAAACGATGCGGGGTACATTTCACTTTGTCCTACCGACTGATTTGCCACTTTTCCAGCTCTTGACTGCATTTTCATGGTGTTCTGTTCGTGTGGCTTTTCAGCCACTCCACCAGCTCATTTTTCATCACCAATTTGCGCCCGCCGATCCGTAAGGTTGGAAAATCCGGGCTGCTCAAAAGGTTATATGCCCCCGCTTTGGAAATCTGCAACGCTTCGGCAAGCTGTTTTGCGTCCATCACATCGGGCATGGCTTCAAACGGTTCTTTGCTCATAAAATCTCCTTTCCCGCATGAAAAAGCAGCAGCTACCATTTCGGTAACTGCTGCCGCTTCTGCGTCTGTTTACTTGTCCAAATACTTCTGATACTCCGCTGTCACATAGTCCTCATAGGCTCCCGCAATTTTGGCGATCCGCTTATGGACTGCGCTGGCGGTCTTGTAGCCAACTTTGTCCGCAATCTCCTGTTCGGTCAAGCCGTCCATGCGCAGCTTTAATATTTCCCTGTCTTTCTCGGTAATGCTCTGCTCGGCAAAGGCGGCGATCTGCATTTCGGAAATCACCTTTTGCTCAAACTCGCCGCGAGGATCGGCAACCTCAAAAATATCGCCGTCCTCATTCTCCATCATCTCGTCAAGAGAAATCGGCTTGCCGGAGCGATTGTGATGCCATTTTCGCATGAAATCGGTCTTGACGGTGCTGCCGGTGGTTTCGTAGTCCTCTACGGTGCGGTTTTCCCAGATCGCGTCGATCATCGGCTGCCAGTTCTGCTCTGCAATCACCATGTCGGTGACATTACCGATCAGATTGCTGAACTGCTGATAGGTCAGCCACGGCACTTCCACGCCCTGCGGGATGTTATATAGGTTTTGAAAGCCCAGTCCGTTCTGCTCAAATTTCATGCGGATGTAGGGGATAATACTGTACGACAGCCGCCACAAAGGGAAATATCCTGCGTACTGATTCCAGTTGCCGGGAATGTCGCGGTAGTTGCCCTTGCGGTCTTTGACTTGGAAAAACTGCCATGCGCTCCATGCGTAGCAGTCCCACACAAGCAGCTTGAACATATCGTCACATACGATGTGGTCATACTTGTCCGTTCTCAGAACTTCATAGGGGGAGCGGGGCAGATCGTAGGCTGGCTTCCACTTTTCCGCAAGTTCCCTCGGTAGGCTGTAAAACAGGATCAGCCATGACTTGTCGCTGTCCTGCGGTATCTCGATGATCTCACCGGGCAGCACCACAAGAAAATCGTTCGGGCCTGTCTGCTTGTCCATCAGTGTCACCTCCAATCGCGTTTGTATTCAGCCCTCTACTATATATGGCATGAGAAGGGTTGAATTGTTCCAATACTTCTAAACTTTTTCGAGATTTTTTGAAAAAATCTTGGAATGGATGGGATAGGATTGATTTAAGGAGATTATACCTGAAAGCTGTGAATAAATCTATTGCTTTTCGTGACGGCAAAAAAATAACGGGTATCCGGCGCTCACCGGATACCCGTTATTTCGTTGCCAACCCTGCATGACAGATGCCCCAGTCGTAATTTTTAGAATTACTGTCTTATGAGCACCCTTGCTGACGCTGCGGGCGCTTTTCATTTCCCGGAATATCCGCCCCAAACTCAGGACGCGGCCGTGGTTTCGGCGGGCTGCTCCGGCATTCCTTCGCAGACGACGGGGGACTGAGGCGTGCAGATGGCCATGTAGGTGTTGCCCCGGCCAAGCTCCAGCGGCTCGCCGCTTTCCGTGAAGAAACGGAACGGCTCCTTATCGCCGCCGCACATCCAGACGATGGGGATGAGCTTGCCGCCGCAGGCAAAGTAGCCCTTGCCGCCGGCATTGAAATCCGCGATGTGGTAAATGCCGGTGGTGGTGATGTCCGCGTACATGACGATGACGTTCCGGAACGCTTCGACTTCCTCAGTCTTCAGGTCGGTCATGACCTTGCCGTACTGGTTGAAGGCGTATTTGCCCGTGCTCTCGTCATAGACCATCCGGGTTTCCTTTCTGGCCTTTTCGTAGACCAGCGTGATGCTGATGTCCTTGGCCTCAACGCCGTCCGCCGGGGTGCCGTCGTCGGTGAAGTCGAAGCCGTAGTCCCGCTCCAGCGTCATGGGGTAGCCCTGAGATTCGGCGTAGGCTTTGATGCCGGAACCGATGCCGTAGAGGGTGTTCTCCAGCGCGCCCTTGCGCTCGGTGTCCCGATAGGAAGCGCCGGTGGAGGCCACCACCCATTCGTCAATGTTGAAATTCTCCACACCCCGATCCTTGGCATCCTTCAGCGCCTGCGCGGAGCCGCCCGCGTGGGACAGGATCAGGTCATAGTGCTGGGCGATGGCATTGAACATGGGACGAGTGGAACGGGTGGAGCCGATGGCGTCCACGGAGTCGATGTCGGTAAACAGCGCCAGACAGCGCACCACGCTGTCCATGTTGACGTAGCACTCGATCAGCATGTCCGCTTTCACCACGCCCACATGGGGAATGTTGTCCGCCAGATTGCTCACGGTGTTGGCAAAAATACGGCCGGTGAAGGGCGCATCCAGAACTTCGCCGTTCAGGGGGTTGACATAAACCTCCGGTTCCGTGGTCGGCACGGTGGTCGGTTCCGCCGTGGGTTCCGCGGTGGGTTCGGCGGTCGGCGCGGCGGTGGTCTCCGGCACCGCTGCGGGAGTTGTGGCAGGCGCGCTCCTGGCACCGCAGCCGCACAGCAGCAGTGCCAAGGTAAGCGTCAGGGCAATTACTCTTTTCATGATCTTCTTCCTTTCCGGTTGTTGGATATTTTATCCGCGATATAGTGCGGTCTCTCTCAGCTGAACTGCGTGGCAACCTTACTGCTCTCCATGGTCTTGCCCAGCGTGTAGTAGAACACGTTGTCCCGGGCGGGGTTCAGGTCGCTCAGCACGCCGCGCTTGGCGTAGATGGCGTAGTAACCGGCCATCACGGGGATGATCCGGCCGTCGTCCGCCACCAGCTTGTGCAGGTTATAGTAGTTGCCTCTGTCCGCCAGAGACTGATTGACCATGTTGTAGATCGTCTCGTTGGCGAGGCCGCCCCAGCTCATTTCGCCCCACGGCCGGTAGAATTCCGACAGGTCCGCCGTTGTGGGCAGCTTCGTGATGCCGAGGTAAATGTCGTAGTTGGCCGCCTGAAGCCGGGCTTCGTAGACGCTGGTGGGACTTTCCACCGTCTCGCAGGCAAGACCCAGCTCCGTCAGCGTGGCCGCGATGTTCCGGGCGCAGCGCAGGCGGGCGGAATCGTCGCTGTTGACCAGCAGCTGCAGCGTCCTCGGCACGCCCTTGTCGTTGGTGGGAACGCGGAATTTGCTGGCCGCGTCGATGAAGCGCATCTCGTCGTAATCATAATTTGCTGCCAGACTTTTGCTGTAATACGGCGACATGGGGGAAATGGGCAGGGTCGTGGGCAGCGCCAGTCCGCCGTAGTTGTCGTCCACCAGCGTCTGCCGGTCGATGCCGTAGGTCAGGAAGGTACGCAGGGTGCCGTCGTCGAAAAATTTACTGTAGGTGACGTTGCAGCCGATATACATCATGAAGCCGCTGTCCACTTCCCACAGCTCGAAGTCGCAGCGGTAGTCGGCGTAGGAATCCGTCTGAGGGTTGGTGCAGACCACGCTCAGGCCGGAAAACTCAAACTCGTCCCGGATCTGGGAAGGGGATTCCGCTTCCACAAGGGCGATGGAGGAATCCTTCGCCACCAGGTCTTCGCTGCTGCACCACCAGTTCACCACCCGCTGCAAGTGCTTGCCGCCGATGCCGTCTTCCAGAGAGTAGGGGCCGGTTCCAAGGGGGTCGTCCGCGGTCACTTCCGAAGCCTTGACGATGGGGATATCCAGCAGCAGCGCCAGATTCTGGTACGGCGTGTCAAGGAAAAAGTCCACGCCGCCGTCGCTGGACAGCTCCACACGGGCAATGTGGGTGAAGCGTCCCTTGTAATACACGTTCTGCCGCGCCTGCTCGTAGCTCGCGACCACGTCCTGCACCGTGACCCGGGTGCCGTCGGAGAAGGTCGCGTCGGGTTCCAGATAGATCGTCCATGTACGGTTATCCGGGGTGACCTGATACTGAGAGCACAGAATGGGGGTCGTATTGTTCTTGGAGTCCACCGCGAACAGTCCCTGATACATCAAAGACATGACCACGCGGTTGGTGTAGTCGCTGCCGTACAGGGGGTTCATGGAGCGGTCGGGATAGTAGGCCAGCGTCAGATCCTGAGAGTCCGGCGCGATGGTTTCCTCCGCCGGGTCCTCCCCCTCCATCAGGAGGGCGTCTCCCGTGGGGACGTAGGCGGAATTGTCGATGCTCCCGACGCAGCCGGTGAAGCACCCCAGACAGAGGATAAGCGCCAGCAGCACGGATATTCCCTTTTTCATCCCGTCACCTCCTGACAGACGATCACCGCGCCCTGGGACCCGCGCTCCCCGCCGGTCGCCCGGTGGGACCAGAAGCGGTCGCAGCTGCACACGGTGCAGTCTCTACTTAAGTCAATGTGTTCCACGCCGCAGCGGCGCAGAACCATGGCGTTGATCTGCTTTAAGTCCAGATGGTATTTTTCGCCCCGTTTTTCGATGTAGGCGTCCACCTCCGGGCCGAAGGCGGCGCGCATGGCGTCGGGGACGTCGTGGTCGGTCTCAAAATGGCACATGCCGATGTTGGGGCCGATGGCGGCGCGGATGTTCTCCGGCTTCGCGCCGAAGTTCTCCGCCATGGCGTGAACCACCTTTGCGCCGATGGCCTGCGCCGTTCCCCGCCAACCGGCGTGGGCCGCGCCCACCGCCCCGGTCACGGGGTCGAAAAACAGCAGCGGCGTGCAGTCGGCGGTGAACACCAGCAGCGCAACGCCGGGGGTGTTTGTTACAAGGGCGTCACATTTGGGATAGTCCCGGTGGCACAGGCCGATATGGTCTTTTTCCGTCACCACCCGGACGATGTCCGAATGGATCTGCAATGTCATCACCAGTTTTTCCGGGTCGAAGCCCACGGCGCGGCCGAGGCGGCGGAGGTTTTCCTCCACGTTTTCCAGAGAGTCCCCCCGGCCTACGGCCAGATTCAGGCTGCTCTGGGTGCCGGTGCTGACGCCGCCAAGACGGGTGGTGAACCCGTGGGGAACGGTGATGCCGTCGGCGGTGAGATATTCCAGTGTTCCGTATTTCTGTGTTCGTATCATAATCTCGTTTTCGCGCGTCGGAAGTAAGGCGTAAAGCGCCTTACTTCCGATTCTCTGTTATCTTAACTTTCGAGTTTGTCCTTCTGCATGCAGCACTTCTTGTACTTCTTGCCGCTGCCGCAGGGGCAGGGGTCGTTGGGGCCGACCTTGTGCTCCTTACGCACCGGCGCACGCTTGACCTGAGACTTGTCCGGGGCGGAGGTGCCGGTCTCCTTGGCCACCTTCTCCCGCTTGACTTCCTGCGCGGGACGCAGCTGCACCAGGAACATCCGGCGGATGGTCTCCTCCTTGATGGCGGTGATCATGGCCTCGAACATCTGGTAGCCCTCTTCCTTGTAGGCCACCACCGGGTCGTGCTGGCCGTAGGCCCGCAGACCGATGCCCTGCTTTAGATCGTCCATGGCGTCGATGTTGTCCATCCAGTATTCGTCCACCACCCGGAGCATGACCACGCGCTCCAGCTCCCGCATGATCTTGGGGGTGTAGGCGGCTTCCTTGGCCTCGTAGGTGTGCCGGGCGATTTCAAAAACGGTGTCCGTCAGCTGGTCGGCATTCATGGCCAGCAGCTGCTCCCGGCGGGACGCCAGCGTGCCTTTGGCGAAGTAGACGCCCTCCATGGCGTTGGCCAGCCCCTTCAGGCCGTCCTCGTTCACCACGCCGCCATGCCCGCTGAGGGCGGTGGAAACATCGCTCTCCACAAGGGAGCGGAGCATCTGCATCATGTTCTCCCGCAGGTCTTCCCCATCCAGCACCTTCTGCCGCTGGGCGTAGATGACCTCACGCTGGGTGTTCATGACGTTATCGTATTCCAGAACGTTCTTTCTTGCGCGGAAGTTCCGGGATTCTACGCTCTTCTGGGCGTTTTCCACGGCGTTGCTGAGGATTTTCGCGTCAATGGGGGTATCCTCGTCCAGACCCAGGGAGTCCATCATGCTCATCACCCGGTCGGTGGAGAACAGGCGCATCAGATCGTCCTGTAAGCTCAGATAGAAGCGGCTTTCGCCGGGGTCGCCCTGACGGCCGGAACGGCCGCGCAGCTGATTGTCGATCCGCCGGGACTCGTGGCGCTCGGTGCCGATGATGAACAGACCGCCGGCGGCGCGAACCTGCTCCGCCTCCTGGGCGATGGCGGCCTTGTGCTTTTTCAGCAGCTCTTCGTAGGTGTGGCGCACTTTCAGAATTTCCGGGTCGCTGGTCTCGGCGTAGGAGTCGGCCTCCTGTAAAAGCTCCTCCGGGAAATCCATTCTCGCAAGCTCTGCTTTCGCAAGGAAATCGGCGTTGCCGCCCAGCATGATGTCGGTACCACGGCCCGCCATGTTGGTGGCGATGGTCACGGCGCCCAGCTTGCCTGCCTGCGCCACGATCTGGGCTTCCTGCTCATGATGCTTGGCGTTCAGGACGCTGTGAGGGATGCCCTCCCGCTTCAGCAGCTTGCTGAGAATTTCGCTCTTTTCAATGGAGATTGTACCAACCAGCACGGGCTGACCCTTTTCGTGGCACGCCATCACCTGCCGGATGATGGCGCGGAACTTGCCCGCTTCGGTCTTGTACACTACGTCGGGGTGGTCGATACGGATGACGGGACGGTTGGTGGGAATTTCCACCACGTCCAGATTGTAGATGGCGCTGAACTCCTCTTCCTCCGTCAGGGCGGTGCCGGTCATGCCGGAGAGCTTGCCGTACAGCCGGAAGAAATTCTGGAAGGTGATGGTGGCCAGGGTCTTGCTCTCCCCCGCGACGGTCACGCCCTCCTTGGCTTCGATGGCCTGATGCAGACCCTCGTTGTACCGGCGGCCGTACATGAGACGGCCGGTGAACTCGTCCACGATGATGACCTGACCGTCCTTGATGACGTAGTCAATGTCCCGCTTCATAAGGCCGCGGGCCTTCATGGCCTGATTGATGTGGTGAGAGAGGGTAGCGTTCTCCGCATCGGCCAGATTTTCCACGCCGAAGAACTTCTCCGCCTTGGCGATGCCGCTGGCGGTGAGGGACACGGTGCGCTGCTTTTCGTCCACGATGTAGTCGCAGTCGTAGTCGTCGTGGATCTCCTTCTCGTCGGTCTTGGCGAAGACCTGCTTGCGCAGAGTGGACACGAAATGGTCAGCCATTTCGTACAGCTTGGAGGAATCCTCCCCCTTGCCGGAAATAATCAGCGGGGTACGGGCTTCATCGATGAGGATGGAGTCCACCTCGTCCACGATGGCGAAGGCGTGTCCCCGCTGCACCAGCTCGGACTTGTAGATCGCCATGTTGTCCCGGAGGTAGTCAAAGCCCAGCTCGTTATTGGTGCAGTAGGTGATGTCGGCGGCGTAGGCCACCCGGCGCTCCGCCGGGGACATGCCGGGGATCACCAGCCCGACGGAAAGCCCCATGTAGCGGTAGACCTTGCCCATCCACTCAGAGTCACGCTTGGCAAGGTACTCGTTGACGGTGACCACGTGAACGCCCTTACCGGTCAGCGCGTTTAGGTAGCAGGGCAGAATGGCAACCAGCGTCTTGCCTTCACCGGTCTTCATTTCGGCGATGCGCCCCTGATGGAGCACGATGCCGCCGATGAGCTGGACAGGATAGGGGCGCATTCCCAGCACCCGGTCGGCCGCTTCCCGAACGGCGGCGAAGGCTTCCGGCAGGAGGTCGTCCAGCGTCTCCCCCTGATCCAGCCGGTTCTTGAACTCGGCGGTTTTGGCCTTCAGGGCTTCCTCGGAAAGCGCCTTGTATTCGTCCTCCAGCGCCAGAATTTTATCCACCGTGGGCTGGATTTTCTTAATTTCCCGCTGGGAACGGGTGCCGAAAATTTTTTCAAATACTCCCATATGTTTCTCCTTTTGCACCCACCGGGGAATCCCGGCGGCACAGGTCATTTTGGGTATTATAGCATAAGCGCAAAGAGAATAAAAGTCGAATTTATGAACAAAAAGCGGCTTCGCGCCCTCTTTTTCCTCACCGAACTACCAAATTCACTGTCTGTCGGCGAAAAAGGCTTCGATTTCTTCCTTCGCCGCCTGCACCCGCCCCTGCTGGCAGAGGGGTTTTCCGCCGCCGCGGCCATGGAGCGCGGCGGTCATGTCCCGACCCAGCTGCCGCAGGTCGCCCTGACGGGCGATCAGGCAGTAGGCGTAACCGCCGTCGCTGCCGCTGAACACTGCCGCCGTGCCGCCGCACTTGTCCGCGATGGCGTCCGCCAGTTCCCGGACGCCGTCGGCACTTAAGCCTTCCTCAAAGTGCAGGACATTGCCGCGGTTTCCATAACTTTCCGCGATTCCGGCAAAGACCCGCTTTTCCAGACCAGCCATGCGGTACTTCTGCGCCGAAAGCAGCTCGTTCATCCGCCGGGCAGCTTCGCCGGTCTCCGTGATTTTCGCGGAAAACGCCTGAGAAACCTGTCGGTTCTGGTCAAAGACCGCGTTCAGCAGCGCCAGCGCCTGGGCGCCGCAGGCCATCTCGATCCGGGTGCCGCCCCGGAAGCTCACCGCGCTGAGCAGCTTGATGAGACCGATTTCCCCCGTAGCCGCCACATGGGTGCCGCAGCAGGCGCAGCAATCGTATCCGGGAATTTCCACGATCCGCACCGGCCATGCAAGGGCTTTTTTCGAGCGGTAGGGGATGGCGGGCAGCTCTTCGGGGCTGGGATACCAGCACCCCACGGGCAGGTTCCGCCACACTGCTCCGTTGGCCTCCGCTTCGATTTCCGGCAGCACCCGGGGCGGGATGACCCCGTCAAAGTC
>UMLT01013636.1_pt1 | contig 27495 bp, 16 predicted proteins | sample 1966641 | NCBI WGS metagenome assembly UMLT01 (sample SAMEA4836208, study PRJEB28245) | human gut metagenome | biome: gut microbiome; material: fecal sample | place: Denmark | collected 2008 | reverse complement strand
CGACGTTCGACTGGACGGTGGGCGATGCCTCCGCAAGCGAAATTGAACTTGGCACGACCATCACTGTGCCGGTGACGGTGAAGAACACGGGCAGCGTCGCAGGCAAGGAAGTGGTGCAGCTGTACGCCTCCGCGCCCTACACGCTGGGCGGCATTGAAAAGGCGCACAAGGTGCTTGTCGGCTTTGCAAAGACGAAACTCCTTCAGCCCGGCGAGAGCGAGACGGTGACGGTCAGCTTTGACCCGTATTCCGCGGCGAGCTACGATTACCGCGACGCAAACAGCAACGGTTTCAGCGGCTATGAACTGGAAGCGGGCGAGTACACGCTGTATGTCTCCCGCAACGCGCATGAATCCGAAAAGGCGATTGCGCTGAATCTGGCGGCGGATGTGCAGATTGGCACCGACCCGACGACGGACAGTGAAGTCGTCAACCGCTACACCGATTCCGAGAACTTCCTCGACAGCGACTGGCAGCTGGACACCATGCTCAGCCGCGCGGACTGGGAGGGCACTTGGCCCACGCCGCAGACCGCGCAGCAGCACGCGGGCACGGATCGCCTGTATGAGGAAATTCGCAGCGAAGAGCACAATAATCCGACTGATTTTGATTCGGAAGAATACCCGTGGTTCGGCGAAGAACCTACACTGACCCTGCGCGACCTGCTGCCCTCTGCGGAAGCGGAAGGCTATGAGCCGGTTGTCTCCTACGATGACGAACGCTGGGAAGAACTGATGATGGGCTGCGACGAGGAAGAGATGATTGCCCTCATCAACAACGGCGCATACCACACCTTGGCGATGGAGAGCGTCGGTCTGCCGGCAACCATTCACGGCGACGGCCCGTCGGGCTTCACCTGCTTCATGAGCAAAGAGCAGGTCAACGGTACCTGCCAGTATGTCTCCGAACCCGTGATGGCATCCACTTGGAACATCGACCTGATGACCGAACTGGGCGAAGCCATCGGCGAAGAAGGCACCATCGGCGATAAGGCGACGGGTCAGCCATATTCCAGCATTTACGCGCCCGGCGTCAATATCCACCGCAGCCCCTTCGGCGGTCGCTGCTCGGAGTATTTCTCCGAAGACCCGTTCATTTCCGGCATGATGGGCGCGGCGGAAGTGCAGGGTATCCAGAGCCGCGGCGTGCTGCCGACGGTCAAGCACTTCGTCGCGAACGAGCAGGAAACGCACCGCTCCATCGGCGGCGACCTGAGCTGGCTGAGCGAGCAGGCGCTGCGCGAAATCTACCTGAAGCCGTTTGAGTATACCGTCAAGCTGGGCGAAACCCGCGGTATCATGACCTCCTTCAACCGCATCGGAACGCGCTGGACGGGCGGCGACTACCGTCTGCTGACCGAAATCCTGCGCAACGAATGGGGCTTCAACGGGCTGGTTATCTGCGACTTCAACACCATTCCGCAGTACATGATTCCGCGCATGATGTTCTACGCCGGCGGCAGCCTTGACCTTGCGACGCAGCAGAGCGCCATGTGGATGGACTGTGACACCTCCGACGCGGGCGACGCGATTGTGCTGATGCGCGCGGTGAAGGACGTGATGTACGCGCTGGTGAACTCCAACGCCATGAATGCGGAGGTCATCGGCTACAATCCCCCGATTTGGCAGGAATACCTGCACTGGATTAACATCGGCGCATTCACCCTCGTGGGTGTCTGGCTGGTGCTGGCGATTGTGTGCACGGTGCGCTGCAACAAGCGGCAGAAGGCGAAATTCGCGGCGGCAAACGCGGCGAAGTAAGCTGATAAAATGGGCAGCCCTCTTGGATAAAAATCCGGAGGGCTGCTTTTTTATGTGCAGGGGAAATTTGCGTGGAGGCTTGAAAAGAAAAAGGAAATGTGATATAATCAATCTGCAAACAGAATAGTGGTTAATATTGGAAACGCACACTCCTATGGGATGATAACGAACAACACATCGTCTGCTGATTTGCTATCATTTTAGGGAGGTCTTTTTTTATGCCCAAGAACAAGTTTCAGGATGTTGTGCTGACTGCTATCATGGCGACCATCATGGTCTATGGCATGGTGGTTTACAATGTTGCGCTGGCGACAGGCGGTCTAACTGCTGAAAGTTTCCTGCTTGCGCTTTATGAACTGCCCATTATGGTGCCCATTGCCTTTGTGCTGGAGTTTTTTGCCGTCGGGAAAATTGCAAGGAGGCTGGCGTTTACGGTCATGCGGCCGACGGATCGACCGCAGTTCATCACCTATGCCATTTCTATCTGCATCTGCTGCATCATGTGCCCGCTGATGAGCTTGGTCGCGACCATTCTGTTTAAGGATACAAAGACGTTTGCAACATGGGTGCAGACATGGGCGATGAATTTCCCGATGGCAATCTGCTACCAGATGTTTTATTGCGGCCCGCTTGTGCGCCTGATTTTCCGAGCAATTTTCCGCGAAAAGCAGCAGGAAGCCTGATGCATTGCGCATTGGCAGCCCTCTTGGATGAAGATCCGGAGGGCTGCTTTTTTGTGGCGGAGAAAAGGGGGAAACTTTTCAATCGTATCACGCTGCTGTTGAAGACAATCCTGATTTTATAACAATCATCTCGAAGCCTGTCGCGCTTTGTGTTGCCCCGCATATTTTTCCGCCATTTTTTCGCATATTTCGATTTCACAATTTTCATAGCTGTCTCATACTTGCGACGATTTCACGAGATTCGCACGCTTGTATCGTGGAATGAGATTTTCACGCAAAAATCACACAAAAACGGCCGAATTTCCAGTTGTTTTGCCTTGACCGGCAGGCGGATTTCCTTGTATAATACCGTCAGAAAGCGACCGGAAAGCAAGTGCGGCGTTTCGGAACGCAGTGGAAGGAGATGCAGACTGTGGCCCGGTATATCCTCCAGCGCTTGGGGCAGACACTGTTAATTCTGCTGATCGTATCGTTTATTACGTATCTGCTGATTGACTTTTTGCCCGGCGACCCCATTGCTGCGATGCTCGGCGGTGAGATTTCGCAGGAAACGTATGACTGGTGGTATCAAGAACTGAATCTTGATAAGCCCGTGCTGATTCGCTATGTGCTGTGGCTGAAAAACGCCCTCATGGGTGACTTCGGACATTCAGCATCGTACAGTGTGCCAGTGCTGCAGATTATCGGCGAGCGCGTGCCGGTGACGCTGTACTTGAGCGTGCTGGCGTTCCTCATCAGCGTGCCGCTGGGTATCCTCTTCGGCATCATCAGCGCCGTGAAGCGCGGCAAACCGGCGGACACCGCGGTGACGCTGACGGCGAACGTCTGCTGCTGCCTGCCGCAGTTCTGGCTCGGCATTCTGCTGATGTACATCTTCACGATTGTGCTGAAATGGCTGCCGTCCAGCGGCTGGGTGTGGCCGTGGGAGGACTTCGGCGAGAGCGTGCGGCGCACGATTATGCCGCTGACCTGCCTGACCATCGGCGGTATCGCCTCCATCACCCGCCAGACCCGCTCCTCCATGCTGGAAGTGATTCGTCAGGATTACATCCGCACGGCGAAGTCAAAGGGTCTCAAGGGCAAGAAGGTCATCTACATCCACGCGCTGAAGAACGCGCTGCTGCCGGTCATCACGCTGATGGGCCTTCGCATGGGCGGTATGCTGGGCGGCTCGGTGTTCGTTGAGAACGTGTTCGTGATTCCGGGCATGGGGTCGCTGCTGGTGAATGCGATTTCCATGCAGGACATTCCGCTGATTCAAGGGTGCGTGCTGCTGATTGCACTGTTCACCAGCGTCGTCAACCTGATTACGGATATCATCTACGTCTTGGTTGACCCGCGCATCAAAATTGCTTGAGAAAAGGAGGTATAACGATATGAGTGAAGCAACACAGACGGAAAAAAAGCAAGCGCAGAAAGAGCGCAAGGCCTATCGCGCCAAGAAGCGCAAACTCTTCTTCAAAACGTTATTCTCCCGCAAAATCGTGCTGGTCAGCGCCATCGTCGTTCTGCTGATTATCCTCATTGCCATCTTTGCGGATTTCCTGATGCCCTATAACCCGAACCAGATTTCGATTCCCGAACGCAATCAAGGCATGAGCGCCGCCCACTGGCTGGGCACGGATGAATACGGCCGCGACCTGCTTTCCCGCGTGATTGCGGGCAGCCGCGTGTCGCTGATTGTGGGTTTGCTGGCGGTTATCATCGCCTGCGTCATCGGCACGACGCTGGGCATGATTGCCGGTTACTTCGGCGGCGTCGTCGATGACATCATCAACCGCACGAGCGAGGCCGTCCGCGTTATACCGCAGATTGTGTTCGCCATTGCCCTGTGTGCCGTGTTCGGCGGCGGCATCCTGAACCTCGCCATTGTCCTTGGTATCTCCAACACGACAGTGTATATCCGCATGATGCGCTCACAGGTGCTGTCCATCAAGGAACGCGACTACATCATGGCGGGCAAGCTGCAGGGCAACAGCAACTTCCGCCTGATGTTCCACCACATCCTCCCCAACAGTATTTCTCCGATTATCGTCACCATGACGCAGCAGGTCGGCAACACGATTTTGAGCGAAGCGGGCCTAAGCTTCTTGGGGCTGGGCATTTCCAAGCCAACGGCAACGTGGGGCGCGCTGGTCAACGGCGGTCGCAGTTTCCTGCTGACGAATCCGATCTACTCCCTCGCGCCGGGCATCGCGATTGCCCTGCTGGTTATCTGCCTGAATACGCTGGGCGACGGCGTGCGCGACGCGCTTGACCCGCGCCTGCGCGGTGAAGTGTAATCAAAACGGAAGGAGCAACGAAAATGGCACATCTGCTGTCCGTCCAAGGACTTGTGACGACCTTCCGGAACGAAGGAAAAGAGTTTAACGCAATCGAGGGCGTCAACTTGCACGTTGACCGCGGCGAAATTGTCGGCATCGTGGGCGAATCCGGCTCCGGCAAATCGGTGACGATGCTCTCCGTGCTCCAGCTGATTGCAAGCCCCGGCAGAGTAGCGGGCGGCGAGGTCTATCTGGAGGGCGTCGAGGGCAACCTGCTTTCCTACGGCAAGGAAAGCGAAACGATGCGGCAGGTGCGCGGCGGCAGAATCTCCATGATTTTTCAGGAGCCAATGACCAGCCTCAACCCCGTGCTGACGGTGGGCTATCAGATTCAGGAAAACGTGCTGCTGCACACGAAGCTGTCGCCCGCGGAAGCGAAGAAGCGCACGATTGAGGCCATGAAGATGGTCAACATCCCCGACGCGGAATCCCGCTACGACTATTACCCGCAGCAGTTCTCCGGCGGTATGCGCCAGCGCATCATGATTGCTATGGCGATGGCGCCCAACCCCGATATTCTGATTGCTGACGAAGCAACCACCGCGCTGGACGTGACCACGCAGGCGCAGCTGCTGGAGATGATTCGCAAGATTGCGAAGGAAACCAACACTGCCGTCATCATGGTGACGCACAATCTGGGGCTGGTGGCGCGCTATGCGGAACGCATCTACGTCATGTACGGCGGGCATATGATGGAAACATCCACCTGCAAGGAGATTTTCCACCACACCGAGCACCCGTACACCCGCGCGCTGCTCCGCGCCATTCCCCGCTTGGATGATGCGAAAAACCGCATCCTGATTCCGATTGACGGTCTGCCGCCTGTGCCGTCGCAGCGGCCGGAGTACTGCCCGTTCTACGCGCGGTGCGAATATCGCTGCGACCGGTGCCTGAAGCACACGGACGCGACGATGAAGGAAGTTCGCCCCGGCCACTACTCCGCCTGCTGCCTGACGCAAGAGGAATTGGCGGAGGGCGAGGAACGCCTGCGCCACAAGGACTACGGCGCGTCGCCTGAACGCCGCCCGTCGAGCGAAAACTGCTTGGCGGTGGAGGACGTGCGCAAGTATTTCCCGGTCTACAAGGGCATCATGAAGCGCAAAGTCGGCGAAGTGAAGGCGATTGAGGATATCTGCTTTACCATCAAGCGCGGCGAAACGCTGGGTGTCGTCGGCGAATCCGGGTGCGGCAAAACGACGCTGGCGCGCTGCATCATGCGCATGTACGAGCCGGATGAAGGCCGTATCATCTTTGAGGGCAAGGACGTCGCCCATGCGAGCGACAAGGAGCTGAAGCCCTATCGCCCGAAAGTCTCGATGATTTTCCAAGACCCCTTCTCGTCCCTTGACCCGCGCCAAAACGCCGGTTCGATTGTTGGCGAGTCGCTGAAAATTCACCACTTGGTGAAAGACCATGCGGAATACGAAAAGCGTGTGGACGAGCTGTTCCGCAAAGTCGGCCTTGACCCGGCGCTGAAGGAACGTGTGGCACACGAATTCTCCGGCGGGCAGCGCCAGCGCATCGGCATTGCGCGCGCTCTGTCCTCCAATCCGTCGCTGATTATCTGTGACGAGCCGATTTCCGCGCTGGACGTTTCCATTCAGGCGCAGATTATCAACCTGCTGGAGCAGATTCAGGCGGAGATGGGCATCAGCTACATCTTCATCGCCCATGACCTTGCTGTCGTCAAGCATATTTCTGACCGGATTTTGGTCATGTATCTGGGTCGCGTGATGGAGATTGCCCCCTGCGAGGAACTGTACGAGCATTCTTTGCACCCCTACACGCAGGCGCTGCTGTCCGCCATCCCGGTCGCGGACCCGGAAATTGAGGAAAACCGCGAGGTGACGACGGTGCAGGGCGAAGTGCCCAGCATCCTGAAGCGCCCCAGCGGCTGCCCGTTCCATAATCGCTGCCCGCAATGCACGGAGCGCTGCAAGCAGGAAACACCGCAGCTGCACGAGGCATTCCCCGGTCACTTCGTTGCCTGCCACCTCTACGGGCAGGAATAACCAATTTCGGTTCCAATCTGCGAAAAGCAGAGAAAATAGAACGATACATTGAAGGAGGCAACCCCATGAAACTCAAGAAGCTCATCGCACTGTTCCTCTCCGTGCTGATGCTCCTGTCCGTTCTGCCGGCGGCGCTGGCGGAAGACGCGACGCCCCAGTACGGCGGCATGCTGACCGTGCTTGCTATGGAAAGCAACAGCATGTTCCCCGCCCTGTCCAGCACGACATCTAACCGCTTCAACTTCAGCCCTGCCGTGGAAGCCCTTGGCCGCCGCAACGCGGAGACTGGTGACACCGAGCCGTGGCTGGCGGAATCCTTCACCGTGGATGCGGATGCGCTGACGCTGACCATCAAGCTCCGCGAAGGCATTAAGTTCTCCGACGGCAGCGACTTCAACGCCGATGCGGTTATCTGGAATTTCGACAAGCTGGTCGAATACGGCAAGGCGTCCGAAATCTGCTCCCCGGAAAGCTACGAAAAGACCGACGACTACACCGTCGTGCTGCATTACACCGCGTGGAACAACACATGGGTGGACATTCTGGGCGAGTGCTACATCTACTGCCCCGCGGCTTTTGAAGCCAACGGCGAAGAATGGGCGACGCTGCACGCGGTCGGCACGGGCGCGTTCATCCAGAGTGAGTATGTGCAGGATTCCCACATCACCTATGTGCGCAACGACAACTACTGGCGCGCGGGTGAACCTTATCTGGACAGCATCAAGCTCCTCTACATCAACGACAGCATGACCCAGTACGCGTCCTTCATCAACAAGGAACTGGACGTGCTGCGCAACCCGAACTCTTCCAACATCAAGCAGCTGCTCTCTCTGGGCTACGAGAACGCGGCTTCCGACGCGCCTAACCTCGCAGGCATCACCTACATGATGTTCTGCTCCGGTGACGAAAAATCTCCCTTCTATGACCTGCGCGTCCGTCAGGCTGTGATGTACGCGGTGGACTGGGAAGCGATGGCGGAAGGCATCTACGACGGTCTGGGCGCTTCTACCCCTGTCTTTGCTGTGCCCGGTGCGTGGAGCTATGACGATACCCTGTCTGTCTATCCCTATGACATGGAAAAGGCGCTGTCTCTGCTGAGCGAAGCGGGCTACCCGAACGGCTTCAGCACCACCATTTCCATCAACGAAGGCAATGCCGCGAACCTGCAGTGCGCCATCATTCTCCAGGCGTATCTGGAAATGGTCGGCATCAAGGCTGAAATCAAGAGCCTGACCAGCGCGGACTTCAACGCCCAGAAGGCGGAAGGCGTGTATGATCTGGGCATCATGGTCAACAACGGTTCCTCCAAGCTGGATTTCACCGCTAACTACATCCGCCTGTACTCCTCCGAGGGTGTCAACTACAAGAACATGATGGCGAAGCCCGCTGATTACGAGGAGGCCCTCTTCGGCGCGCGTGCCGCCAAGACGCAGGAAGAAAAGAAGGAACTGCTCAAGACCGCTGCCCGCCTGTTCAGCCACGACTACGCGCTGGTGGTGGCGACCGGCTATCAGCCCGCGTACTGCTTCGCGCAGGAAGGCGTGCATGACACCGGCGTCTGCACCACGACTGCTGAAGCGTGGACGCCGAACTGCGCGTGGAAGGAACAGTAATCATTCCTGACAAGCGTTTCTCTCTGCGCATCCGCTAACAACGGGTGCGCAGGGAAGCCGCCGCCGTATCTTTCTTCCTCTTGGTGCGGCGGCGGTGAATTCTTCCTCTACATGCAATTGATTCAACCAACGAAGGAGAATGGCTATGGAGATGTTAATGAAACCCCAGCTTTGTGTCAGCTCGAATGCTACGGACGACTATCTGCGCTATCTCCGCCAGATGAACATCTCCCATTGCTTTGTCATGTTCCGCAACGAGGAGACGAATTACGACGCCGTGAACCGGACGCTGGAGCGCGTTCGGGCGGCAGGGCTGACGGTGGATGATGCCGGCAACGGCTTCCTCTACAAGCACCCGTCCATTCAGCTGGGTCTGCCCGACCGGGATGAATGGATTGCCAAGTATAACGATTTGAACCGCTGGCTGGGCAACGCCGGGGTGAAGGTCGGCTATGCGACATGGGATACGGGGCGCGTCAGCACATCGTGGTGGAAAGCGGGCGAACATACCCACGGGGCAGTGGGCCGCATTGTGGACATGAACGAGATTTATGCCCGCAAGCCCGCCTTTGGTCAGGAATACGACTACGACACCATGTGGAACAACTTCGAATATTTCCTGCGTGCCGCGCTGCCGGTGTGCAAGGAAGTCGGCATGAAGCTGGCACTCCATCCCTGCGACCCGCCCGTGCGCTTCTATGAAGGCTGCGCGAGCATCATCATCAGCGGCGACGACTACCGCAAGGCGCTGCGCCGTGCAGATGAGATTCAGCAGGAGCTGGGGCTGGGGACGGACGAACATTATCTGGGCATCAAGTTCTGCTGCGGCTGCTGGCTGGAAGGCGGCGAAAAGTTCGGCAACGTCCTGACGGATTTGGCGGACTTTGTGCAGCAGAAGCGTGTTCACATCGTCCACTTCCGCAACGTTTCTTCTCCGCTTCCCTACTTTGAGGAGACGCTGCTGGAGGACGGGTACATGGACATGTACAAAATCATGGATGTGCTGGTGAAGAACGGCTACGACGGGACGATTTACGTCGATCACGTCCTGCGCTACGACGAGCAGACCGGCGGCGAAAAGACCTCCTTTGCCTATGCAACAGGCTACATGAAGGGCTTGATGGCGGCGGCGTATCATCAGCAGAAATAAAGGTTAGCCAAAAAACAGGGGGAATCGTATGAGCTTGCACGAGTACCCGAAAAAACCGGGAATCAGCCGCTTTGTTGCACCGTGGGATACCAGCGGCTGGTATTTCATGGCGGAGCATTTCGCGCCGGGATGCCGGATTTACAGCAATGCCGACATCAGCGTGACCGAATGCCCCGAAATTCTCATGGGCTGCGACTACATCGTGACATACGATTCCGCGACGGATGGCTTCGATGACAAGCAGGAAGTGGATTTCTTCATCGAGCAGACCGGCGAAGTATACGCGGCGCTGGACGCGGATGCACCTGCGGATTTTCCGACGGGCTTTGCACGCACGGATTTGGTCGTCAGGACGGACGCAGGCGATACTTATCGCCTGTTCATGCGCCCCTACGCACGCGGCGCGCATGTCCATTTGGACGCTTTCTCCAGCCCCGGACGACACTTCTTCGTGGTCTTTCGCCCGACGGAAACAGAAACGAAAAAGCCGCTGCCCGAAGCAAAGCGCTTCTCCGTGGCGCAACGGCACGAGACGCGCGAAACATGCTGGTTTGTGCATGACTGCTTTGCACAGGCGAATCTGTCCGGTTATGACTGCCGCGGCGACGTGCGGGTTTGCGCGGAAGCGGACAATCCCGGGCGGCACTATCTCCGCCTGCAAAGCGGCGCGGGGATTTCGCGCACCTGCGAAACAAGCGGACAGGATGAATTGTCGATGGCGCTGGATGTTCCCGCGGGCACGGCGGCGCTCAACTTTGCGGGCGTGACCGTGCAGCTGGGCAGTGCACAGGCAAGCATCAACGGGCAGAACGTGCCGGATATTGCGGACAGCCGCTATGTGGTGGCGTTCAAGCGCTTCCATGCGCCGCAGCGCTGCGAGGTTTGGCTGAACAATCGCCCGGCGATGATGTGCGCGTGCGACGCGGCAGCGAAAACGCCGTTCACACTGACAGCATCGGAAACGGGTGAAATCCGCCTGAACCGCGTGGACTGGAAAGACCAGACGGATGTGCCGATGCTGGCGGAAACCTTCGCGTCGATGCCGATGAATTGCCGCTTGCTGGCGGAGGCGCAGGGGAACATCCTGCAGCAGCGCGGCATTGGCAGCTTCCTGCGCGTGACGGGCAGCGGCGCGGTGACGTTCCCGGCGATCCGGCGGGAAGCAATGGTGGAAATCACCTGCCGTGCAAGTGGTGAAGAATCCGCCGTGTTCCCGGAAGTTCGGGATGCGGACGGGCACACAATCATGAAGGCGGCGCTCTTTGCAAACAGCCTGTTCCTCTCCGACGGCGAGGAATGGCGGCGAATCTGCGGCGGATATGCCCCATGGCAGTATTTCCCCGGCGGAAACTGGTATCGCCTGACGATTTCGCTGGATTTTGCGTCGCACACGTTTGATGTGAATGTGGATGGCGCGCTTCGGGCGAAGGGATTCCGGATGGCGTTTGACGCGGAGAACGCGGCGCAGGTGCTGCTGACGGCTGCGGACGGCGCGGCGGACTGGTGCGGATTGCGCGTGTGGGATGCCTCGAACCTGAGCCGGAACATGCTGCCGCCGGGCGAGAGATTCAACGTGCGCGACTACGGCGCGAAGGGCGACGGGAGTACGCTGGACACGCTGGCGATTCAGCGGGCGCTGGATGCGGCGGAAGGCAAAGGCGGCGTGGTCGTCGTGCCGGAAGGAACGTACCTGACCAAACAGGTGCAGCTCCGCTCGGACACGATGCTCTGGCTGGACAAAAACGCGGTGCTGCTGGCATCGCAGAATTACGCAACTTATCCGCATGTCGTGCCGTGCGAAAGTCTGGTGGCTGTGCGCAACACCGGGCGGGCGCTGATCTATGCAGAGCGTGCACGGAACATCAGCATTTCCGGCGGAGGCGAATTGAACGCAAACGGCCGCTGCCGCTTCAAGGTCAACGACCCGAAGGGCATCAACAAGCTGTACACGTCGCGCCCGGATAACCTCTATATGGCTTGCTGCGAGGATATCCGCGTGTCCGACGTGCGGTTCACCAGCGCCGCCTACTGGACGCTTGTTCCGCTCTCCAGCCGCTTTGTGACGCTGGAGCACCTGATGCTGGATTGCATGAACACCCCCAACCGCGACGGCATTGACCCCGTGGACTGCCACGACCTGAGCGTGCGGCACTGCTGCATTATGGCAGGCGACGACGGCTTCTGCCTGAAAACGGCGGACAGAATGGGCTGCCGGAACATCTTTGCGGAGGATTTGGTCATCCAGTCGCTGGCGAGCGCCATCAAAATTGGCACGGATTCTTACGCGAAGGTGGAGAACGTCACGGTACGGCGCTGCATCCTCAAAAATGTCAACCGATGCGGCATTGCAGTGGAAACCGTCGACGGTGCGGCGATTCGCAATTGCACCTTCGAGGATATTGACATGACGGACTGCGGCGGCCCGATGTACATGACCATCGGGCACAGAAACCGCAAAGCGCCGCAGTTTCCGGTGCGAATGGGGTCGATGGCGCACATCGTATTCCGGCGCATCGGCTATCGCGCACCGTATCTGTTCAGCCGCTGCAAAACGGTCTATGAGAGCCTGTTCATCGGCGACAGCGCGGAGAACAAAATTCGCGATGTGCTGGTGGCGGACTGCGATTTGCTGCTGCCGGGCGGATGCAGGCACGGCGTGGATGCGCCGCAGCCCATCGGGGAGAAGTACCCGGAGTACGACCGGCATGGGCTGTCCTCCGGGGCGGCGTTCACACTTCGCTTCTGCGAGGATGTGCGCTTTGAGAACAATGTCATTCAGACGGAAAGGCCGGATGTGCGTCCGCTGGTGATGATTCACGATTGCTGAAAGGAGCGGTTTTATGGCATTCAAGCCTCATGGCATCGTTGTGCCGATTGTAACGCCTGTCACGCAGGATGGCAAGTTCAACGAGAAGGCGTATCGCGATTTGATTGAGTATCTGGCAAGCAGCGGGATTCACGGCGTGTTTCCCTTCGGGACGACGGGCGAGTTCTATGCGCATGACATGGGTTTCTACCGCGAGGTGCTGGCGGTGACGAAGGACGCGGTGCGCGGGCGCATGGACATCTACGCCGGGGCGAACAATATCACCACGCGCGGCGCGGTGGAAATCGCCAAGGCGGTGGAGCAGGTTGGCGGCATTGATGCGCTGAGCGTCTTGACCCCCATGTTCGTCAGCCAGACGCAGTACGAGGTGTCCGAATACTACCGCGAAATCGCCTCCGAGACGAATCTACCGATTATTATCTACAACAACCGCCCCAAGACAAACGTCACCGTTGAACCGGCAACCGTTGCCAAGCTGGCGGAAATCGACAACATCATCGGCGTGAAGGATTCCACGGGCGACATGACGAATACGGAAGAGTATCTCCGCCTGACGCGCGGGATGGACAACTTCCACGTCATGATGGGACGCGACACGCTGATTTACGCCGCGCTGTGCTACGGGGCATCGGGTGCGATTGCATCCTGCGCCAACGTTGCGCCGAAGATTGCGGTGGATATCTACGAGAAGTTCCGCGCGGGCGATGCGGCGGGTGCGCTGGATGCGCAGTTCCGCTTCTCCGCCCTGCGAATCGCAACCAACATGGGCACGTTCCCCGTTGTGCTGAAGGAAGCGCTCAAGCTCATCGGACACGACTGCGGCGACTGCGTGAAGCCCATTCAACCGCTGAACGACGAACAGCGCGCGCGGCTGAAAACTGTCCTCACGGACATGGGGCTGCTGTAAATTGCTTTCCCGCCTGATTCAAACAGGCTGAAAGATATGCGTAATTAAGGAGGATTTTTGATATGAAGATTGCATTCATTGGTCTGGGCATCATGGGCAAGCCGATGGCGAAGAACCTCATCAAGGCGGGTCATGAGCTGTTTGTGTTTGACCGCAATCCGGCGGCGAACGAGGAAATGAAGGCGGCGGGCGCGAATATCTGCGCTTCTTCTGCTGACACGGTGAAGAACGTTGATTTGGTCATCACCATGCTGCCGAACAGCCCGCAGGTGAAGTCCGTCATGCTGGAAGAGGACAAGCTGGCGGATGCAATGCCCAAGACGGCGGTGTTCATTGACTGCTCGTCCATCAACCCGGTTGCGTCCCGCGAAATCGCGGCGGAGCTGGAAAAGCGCGGCATTGACATGCTGGATGCGCCTGTGTCCGGCGGTCAGCCCAAGGCGATTGACGGCACGCTGTCCTTCATGGTCGGCGGCAAGGAAGAAGTGTTCAACCGCTTCAAGCCCGTTCTGGCAAGCATGGGCTCGTCCGTGGTGCTGTGCGGCGGCATTGGCGCGGGCAATGTGACCAAGCTGTGCAACCAGACCATCGTGGCGGTCAACATCGCAGTGCTGGCGGAAGCAATGCAGATGGGTCAGATGTGCGGCGTTGAGCCCCAGAAGATTTTCGAGGCGATTCGCGGCGGCCTGGCTGGTTCTACCGTCATGAATGCGAAAGCGCCGATGATGATGGATCAGAACTTCGAGCCCGGCTTCCGCATTGACCTGCACATCAAGGACTTGAAGAACGTCGTTGATGCGGCGAGTGCGGTGGATGCCCCGATTCCGCTGACGCAGGCGGTGCTGGAGATGATGAAGGTGCTGCACAAGGACGGCTGCGGCGCCTGCGACCATAGCGCGCTGCTGAAGTATTACCAGAAGCTGACCGGCGAAGTGCTGCATCACTGATTCGCTGAAAGATTCATTCTCGGCAGGCAGGAAAGATTGCTCCTGCCTGCCGTTTGTGGTATGATGAACCCGATGGAAGAAAGGAGAATCCGCTGATGAAAATGCTCTTTGCGTCCGATTCGTTCAAGGGGTCGCTGACGGCGGTGGAAATCTGCGATTTGCTTCAGGAAGCCGCGGCTGACATTTTCCCGGATGCGGAAACGGTGTCGCTGCCTATTGCCGACGGCGGCGAAGGCACGGTGGATGCGCTGCTTTGCGCAATGGGCGGAAAACGGATAACGACGCGTGTGACCGGCCCGCTCTTTGCGCCCGTGGATGCGCAGTGGGGCTTGCTGGGCGACGGACAGACGGCGGTGCTTGAAATGGCACAGGCGAGCGGCTTGCCGTATGTGCCGGCGGCGCAGCGCGACCCGCGAAAAACGACCAGTTACGGCACGGGCGAGCTGATTGCAGAAGCCGTTCGGTGCGGCGCAAAGTCGCTGCTGATTGGCATTGGCGGAAGCGCCACGAATGACGGCGGGCTGGGGATGCTCAGCGCCTTGGGCGCGGTGTTCACAGATTGGCAGGGAAAGCCGGTTCCCCCAACAGGCGGGGCGCTGGCGGATGTCTGCCATGTGGATTTTTCCGGGCTGATGCCGGAACTTGCGGATTGCCGCATCACCGTGCTGTGCGACGTGACGAACCCGCTGCTGGGTGCGACGGGTGCGACATACACCTACGGCCCGCAGAAGGGCGCAACGCCGGAAATCTGCGCGGAACTGGAAGCAGGCATGAAACACTATGCGCAGGTCGTCGAAAAAACCATTGGACGCGGTATTGCGGATTTCCCCGGCGCGGGTGCGGCGGGTGGATTGGGCGCGGCGCTGGGCGGCGTGCTGAAGGCGACGCTGAAAAGCGGCATAGACGCGGTGCTGGAGACGGTTCGCTTTGACGAGCAGCTCAAACAGGCGGATTTGGTTGTGACGGGCGAGGGCAGAATAGACGGACAGAGCGTGCAGTTCGGCAAAGTGCCGATTGGCGTGGCACGGCGGTGCGCGAAGGCGAATGTGCCGGTGCTGTGCATTTGCGGCGGCATCGGCGCGGGCGCGGAAGGGCTGTTCGACGTTTGCGAAAGCACGATTCAGACGACGGTATCAAAACCCATGGCGCTGTCAGAAGCGATTGAAAACGCGCGGACGCTGTATCTGGATGCCGCCAAGCGCCTTTTCCGCGCTGTGCGCATCGGGCAGAAGCTGCACGTTTGACAGGTATTGACGCGCGTGATACAATAACAGCATCAAGCTCGATCAAGGGGAGAAAACGCCATGTTGAAGCTGCTGGTTGTCACGCCGAACCCTACGGTGTATGACGCAACCGTCCGCATTGTGCAGACGACGAAGTTCGATGCCGAGGTCATCCAGACCACGTCGCGGCAGGTGGTGGAGGACGTATCCAAAGCCATGGAGGGCTGCACAGGCATTGTCGTTGCGCGCGGCAATCAGGCGCAGCTGCTCAAAAAGCATGTGGAGTACCCCGTGTCGGAGATCACCTTTTCCGGGCAGGAAATGGCGGGCTTCGTTAAACAGGCGTGCGATTTGATACCGCATAAGCATCCGAAAATCGCCTTCGTCGGCTTCCGGCATATGTATTCCGACGTGGAGAACATCGGTGCGCTGGCGAATGCGGATGTGAAGGTGTATTATGCGGTCAGCTCGGACATGGTCGCGCAGGTGACGCGGAATGCCATCCAGGACGGCGCGGAAGCCATCATCGGCAGCGAAAACGCCTGCAACTATGCCGCGGCGCAGGGGATTACGACGGTGTTCGTTGACAGCTCGGACGAGTGCATCCGCGATGCGCTCCGCCGGGCGCGGCTGGCAATGGATGCCATCAAGGTGGAGCAGCGCAGGACGGCGGAGTTCTCCTCCTTGCTGAACTACTCCTTTGATGCCATTTTGAAGCTGAATCCCGACGGCGTGATTGAAATTGCAAACACGGTTGCGGAAAACGCGTTCCACTGCACACAGGCGCAGCTGGTCGGCAAGCGCTTCACGGAACTGCCGGGTTTGACGCTGACCAGTGCCGTGTTCGAGTCGCTCAAGGAGCGGAAAAACCTGTATTCGCACGTCGTGATGATACAGAAGGAGCGGTATCTGCTCAATATCGCCTGCATTGATGTCAGCGGGCAGAACTTCGGCACAATTCTGTCACTGTATGCGTTCGGCTCGGTGGATGACATGCAGGAAAGCATCCGCAAAGACCATGTGCAGCAGGGCGACGCCGCAACGCGAAAATTCGGCAAGTTCATCTCCCACGCGCCGAAAATGCGCCTTGCGCTGGAAAACGCCGCGATGTACGCGCAGTACGAGCTGCCGCTGCTGATTTGCGGTGAGCCCGGCACGGAGAAAACGCGTCTGGCGGAGTGCATCCACAACGAGAGCCTGCGGCGCGACAAGCAGTTCATTCAGGCGGATGTGAGCACGCTGCCGATTGCGAATCAAACCGAGCTGCTCTTTGGGCGCGCGACGAGCAACGGGCTTGTATACAATGCGCACAAGGGAACGCTGTACCTGCGGCATGTGGATTTGCTCACGCCCGAAAGCCAGCATCAGCTGCTGAACGTTATCCGCTATGAGCAGTACTACGCGCCGGGGCAGTCCAAGCCGATTTGGGCGTCTATCCGTGTGATTTGCTCAACGAACCGGGATTTGCTGGCCATGGCGAAGGCAGGCGAATTTCTGCTGCCGCTGGCGGACAAACTGAACGACTACCGCATTGATTTGCCGCCCCTGCGCGAATGTCAGCAGGATTTTGCCCAGCTGGTGGAGGAAAACATTGCCTTTGCGCGTGTGCACACGCGGAAACAGGCGACCTTCACGCCCGATGCGCTGAAGCTGCTGATGAGCTACTCGTGGCCGAGCAATCAGCGGGAAATGTCAATTTTCTTCGAGAAGGCGTTTCTGCTGACGCGCACCAACCGCATGGACGCGGATTTTGTGCAGCAGCTGCTGTACCCGGAGCGCACGGGCAGCGCACCGCAGCAGCAAGTATTGGTTATCAGCAGCGACGAGGAGCGGGAACTGCGCTGTGCCCTCAGTGAGCATCCGAACGACCGGGACGCGGTGCTGAAGCAGCTGGGCATCAGCCGTGCGACGCTGTATCGGAGGATGAAGAAGTACGGGCTGCAGCAGGAAAAATAAAGCTGTTTTGGATTCTCCTGCGCCATCTGCCTGCACCGCTTCCGCACGGGCGTCTGGTCGTTCCGTTTGGCGCAGCACTTTTGTCGCTGACGAACTTCACGTCAGCGGCAGTTTTTTATTCAGCAGGGCGGCTTTAGGCGGCTTTACATCCGCCGTGCAGTTTGTTATAATAGAATAACCAAACAATCGGAGGGCAGCCTATGACCATCGCCATTGTGGATGATGAATTGGAGACGCGCCAGTATATGCAGGGCTTGGTGGCGCAGTATCTGGCGGAAACGGGACGCATGGCGCAGCTGGTGTTCTACCCGGACGGGGCGTCGTTTCTCGTCGGGTGCGAGCATCCGGACATTGTGCTGATGGACATTGATATGCCGGGCATGGACGGCCTTTCGACGGCGGAGCAGCTGCGGCGGAGTCACCCGGACGCTATCCTGATTTTCACCACGCGCCTCAGCCAGTGCGCCATCCGCGGCTATGAGGTGGACGCCATCGGCTTTCTGGTCAAGCCGGTGACGCTGCCGGGGCTGACTGTGAAGCTGAACAAGGCGTTCAAGCGGGTGGAGTACCGGCAGTCGAAAATTTGCCTGAAAACGAAAGACAACATCCTGTTCTTGGAGAAAAACGAGATTTACTATGCCGAGGGCAGCAATCACCATGTCATTTATCATACGGCGCAGGGCGAATTCCCCGTCCGCTCGTCCCTGCAGGAGGCGGAGGAACAGTTGGGCGCGGAATTCAGCCGAAGCTCGCATTCCTATATCGTCAATCTGGGCTTCGTGACGATGGTCGGAAAGAACGATGTGACGGTTCACGGCGAGGCGATTCCGCTGTCGCGCGCGATGCGCAGGGACTTTCTGAATGCGGTCAACCGCTATTACGGCGTGAGGTGACGAAGATGCTGACGAACTTGGCGAATTATCTGAACAATGATTTTCCATTCCATATGTTCTTCGCGGTGCAGATTCTGCTGGCGGAGGGGCTGTTCGTTGTGCGGATGAAGTCGCGGCTGCGCCCGCTGAAAATTGTGCTGCCGGTGGTGCTGTGCTACTTGGTACTGGCATGGTTTCATCCGCTGCTGGGGCATCGTTTTGCGCGCGTGGCAGCGATTTTTGCCGAATCGCTGCTGGTGCTGTGCCTGACGATGGACATTCCGACGACGAATGCGCTTTGTATCGGCATTTCCTCCTATGCGATTCAGAATCTGGCGTTCAAGGTCGGTGGACTGGCAACATGCTGGATGGCCAAGCCGCGTGATCCGCTGTTCTATCTGCTCTCCGGCGCATCGTTTGTGGTGGTGTACGCCGTGTGCTACCTGATGTTCGTGCGGCGCTTTCCGGAGAACGGCGATTTGAAGCTCGGCAACTGGAAGGTGCTGTTCCTGACGCTGGTGACGCTGCTGACGGTGTTCGTGCGTTCCGTGTCGCTGCCGACGGATATTTCGCTGCTTGACCGCCTGTTTTCGATTCTCTCGGTCATTATGGTGATGGTGCTGATTTATCAGTGCATGTACGCCGACGAGATGCGCCGCGAGAAGGAAATCATCGAGAGCCTGCTGGCACGGGAGGAATCCAGGCATCAGCTGCTGGGCAAGACGATTGACAGCATCAACATGAAGTGCCACGACCTGCGCTACCACATCGACACCTACCGCCGGGCACAGCAGCTGGATGAACACGCGGCGTTTTTTGACGAGGTGGAGCAGGAGATTCAGCGCTATGAGTACACGTTCCACACGGGCAATGCGGCGCTGGATTCGGTGCTGTCTGAAAAGAGCCTGTATTGCAGCGCAAATCACATTCTGCTGACGACGATGCTGGATGTATCGCTGCTCGCGCCCATTGAAAAGTCCGATATCTATTCCATCTTCGGTAATGCGCTGGACAACGCGATTCAGGCGGTGATGGCGGAAGCGCCCGAAAACCGCAGCGTCAATATCCGCGTCAGCGACGTGGTGGGCATGACGCAGATTGTCTTCGAGAATTTTTGCAGCAAGCCGCCGGAAATGCACGAGGGACTGCCGAAGACGGAGAAGGACACACAGTACCACGGCTTCGGACTGCGCTCCATCCGCTATATCATCGAGAAGTACGACGGGCATATGAGCATCGACACGAAAGACCAGATGTTCATCCTCTCGCTTCTGCTGCCGCGTTCGCAGCAGTCGGCATGACGATTTACGCGCAAAAAGCAACCAGTTTCGACACGAATGCGCTTCGTGTCGTTTTTTTATGATAGAATCAGCACATCAAAGGGGGCGCTGCGCCCTCATAGAAAGGGAAAGGTGTCCATGAAACGCACAAAACTCTTGGCACTCTTGACATCCATCTCCTGTATTCTCCTGACGATTGTTCTGGTGGGCAGTTACTTCACGGCTGCTTACGCCATGATGATCAACAAGGAACTGGGCATCGTGACCACGAGCGTGGTGACGGATGACCCCAGCAAGAATTCTACCTATTACGCGTCCAGCTTCCTGAAGGAAGACGGTACGCGTGACGATGATGCGCTGACCGCGTGGCAGAAGGCGCTGTGCGAGCAGATTCAGGGCGAAGGCTCTGTATTGCTGACGAACAACGGCGCGCTGCCGATGGAAAAAGGGCTGGGCGTGACCGTTTTCGGCCGCGGCGCAGTTGATACCATCTATGGCGGCACGGGTTCCGGTCAGGTTGATACCAGCAAGGCGGCGACAATGACCAGTGCGCTCACGGCGGCGGGTCTGAACGTCAACACCGCGATGATGGACTGGTACAGCGCGCAGATTGCGCAGATGAAGGAAGACAAGACCAACCGCTCCACGCCCGGCATGTTCACCGAATATGCGGACGTTCCGGCGGCGACCCGCATTGCCGAGGTTTCGGCGGACGCGGTGGCATCTTCCGGCGTGAATCTGGATGGCTACAAGGATGCGGCGATTGTCGTTATTGGACGCTCCGGCGGCGAAGGCGCTGACCTGTACACCGGCGAATTCACCGACGGTACGTCGTACTTTGAATTGCAGGATTCCGAGCGCGAGTTGCTCAAGTATGTGGCTTCGCAAGGCTTCAGCAAGACGATTGTGCTGATTAACTCCTCCAACGCCATGGCGATGGACTGGGTGAACAATCCGGAATACGGCGTGGATGCCTGCCTGTGGATCGGCGGCCCCGGTCAGTACGGTCTGAACGCGGTGGCGCAGATTCTGGTGGGCGACGTGAACCCCTCTGGCCGACTGGTGGACACCTACTCCGTGTCCTCCCTGTCCTCCGCGGCGATTCAGAACTTCGGCTCCTACGTCTACACCAATGCGGATGAAGAGACGGGCACGGTCGGCGGCGTGACGATTGACGGCGTGCCGGGCGACAAGACGAAGGTGCGCTATGCGATTCACTATCTGGTGGAATCCGAAGGCATCTATGTCGGCTACAAGTACTACGAAACGCGCTATGAAGATGCGGTCATGAAGCAGGGCAATGCGTCCGGCAATGCGGGCATCTTCGCGTCCAAGGGCGACAGCTGGGTGTACGGCGAGGAAGTCGCGTATCCCTTCGGCTATGGCATGTCTTACACCACGTTTGAACAGGCGCTGGAAAGCGTGACCTACGACGCGGCAACCGACAGCTTCACCGTGCTGGTGAAGGTGACGAACACGGGCAACGTCGCAGGCAAGGAAGTCGTGCAGGTCTACGGTCAGCAGCCGTACACCGAATTCGACCGCGCGAACGCGATTGAGAAGGCGTCTGTGCAGCTTGTCGGCTTCGGCAAGACGAATGTCCTCCAGCCCGGCGAATCCGAGACCGTCTCCGTGACGGTTGACCGCAAAGAATTGACGGTTTACGACGAACATGTCAACAAAACCTACATTCTCGAAGCGGGTGACTACTACCTGAGCGTTGGTCTGGATGCACACGACGCGGTGAACAACATCCTCGCGGCGAAGGGCTATGCCCCCATCGCACAGGAAACGCCGGCTGCGGAAGGCGCAGAAGAGGCGGAAACCGCAACGCTGACCGCGAACGGCGCGGCGGCGATGGATGCCCCTGGCGACGCGGCAAAGGTCTATAAGTTCACGGTCGACAGCGACGACAATGCGACGTACAGCGTGTCCGGCACGGGCTACAAGATTACCAACCAGTTTGGTGATGCGGATCTGAACAGCTACGGCGAGAAGCTCGTGACGTACCTGTCCCGCAGCGACTGGCAGGGCACTTGGCCGGTTTCTTATGACAGCCTGACGGCGAACGATGCCATCATCAACGGTCTGCAATTTAACTACACGGCGGAAGCGCCCGACGAGACGGTCATTACGGGTTCAACCGCGACGAACTACACCTTGGCGAACCTGATTGGCAAGGACTACGACGACCCGATGTGGGTGGATCTGCTCAATCAGCTGACGCTGACGGATTTGGCGGAACTGGTTGGCCACTCCGGCTACGGCACGCGGGCAATCGACTCCATCGGTCTGCCCGCGACGGTGGCAGCGGACGGCCCGCAGGGCATCAAGGCGACGTATGCCGGCAACAACTCCACGGTGGCGTATACCTCCGAACCGGTCATGGCGGCGACGTTCAACACGGAAATCCTCTACAATGTCGGTCTGTCGATGGGCGAAGACGCGCTGCGCTCCGACAACCGCGTGGTTGGCTGGTACGGCCCGGCGATGAACATCCACCGTACGCCTTACTCCGGCCGCAACTTCGAGTATTACTCTGAGGACGGCTTCCTGTCCGGCAAGATGGCGGCGCAGGAAGTGGCAGCGGCTCGCTCGAAGGGTCTGGTCGTCTACATCAAGCACTTCGCGCTCAATGACTTTGAGACGTACCGCCAGTCGGTCGCAACCTTCGCGACGGAACAGGCGATTCGTGAAATCTACCTGAAGGGCTTCCAGTACGCGGTGGAAGAGGGCGGTGCGAACGCTGCCATGACCTCCTTCAACCGTATCGGCACGCGCTGGGCAGGTGCGCACAGCGGACTTTGCAACGAAGTTCTGCGCAAGGAATGGGGCTTCGTCGGCGTGACGCTGACGGACGCTGTGATGGCGAACCGCAACTGGATGGACGTTTCCATCGGTCTGGAAGCGGGCAATGACACTTGGCTGTCCTCCGGCGACTGGCTGGTGTCGAAGATTGAAGGCTGGGCGGCGGAAGACGGCAAGCTGCTGAACAACCTCCGCACTTCGGCGAAGAACTTCCTCTATACCTACGCGAACTCTGCCGCTATGAACGGCATGAACGAAACCAGCCACGTTGTCCACACGACGTCTTGGGTCGAGACGGACATGCTGATTGCGCGCATTGTGCTGATTGTGCTGACAGCGCTCTTCGGTCTCGCGATGCTGGTGTCCTACTTCATGGACGTCAAGAAAAAGGCGGCGTCCGCTGACCGCAAGACGGTTTCGATTGTCGCAGCGGTGATTGCGGTGCTGGCGGCTATCTTCTACATCATCATTGACACGGCTGCGACCACGAAGATGAACTTCGACGCGGTTGTGCTGGTGCTGCTCCTCGTGTCGGCAGTGTGCTACCTCGTCGCGGGCGTGAAGAAGATTGGTCTGCTGGCGGCGGCTGGTCTGGCATGCACACTGGTTGCGTGGTTCCGTTATCTGGTGACGGAAATCAACTTCCGCATGGATGACCTCGTGCTGATTTTCGGCGGCACATCCACCATCGGTGCGCTGGGCGTTCCGTTCATCCTCTCCTTCATCCTGATGCTGCTCGCCGTGATTTCGGGTGCTGTCCTGATGACGGGCGCGATGGGGTCGGAAAAGAAGTAATACTATTTCCGAATTCACCTGCGCCATCTGCTTGCGCCGCGAATTCTCATTTGGGAATAGTATAAGCCAATCAAAAACGTCCGCGCAGGGGAGTGAACGCTTCCCTGCGCGGACATGAAGACACTGCTGGGGAATGTGATATGCTCCCTCTATGAGAGACAGTAAAAAACCAAACTGTCAATCATGGAGGGAGCATTTTATGGGATATCAGCAAAAGGCAAATTCGGAAAGAAAAGCATGCGTGACGCAGCAGCAGAGGCAGACGTAAGTCAGGAAACATTTCGGCGGTGGATCGTGCAGTATGAAGCAGATGGGGCAGCGGCGAGAGTCTCTGCATGATGGGGCAATTTCATACGGGATAATAAAACAGGGGGACAAGCCGCATTTCAGGCTTGCCCCCATTGCTTTGCTTACAGCAGCTGAATATTTGCCTTCCTGCACGCCTCCTGCACGTCCAGCGGCCACAGGCTCGCCTGCACCTCGCCCACATGCGCTTTGCGCAGCAGGTAGACACACATGCGGCTCTGCCCGATGCCGCCGCCCATCGTCTGGGGCAGCTCGCCGTTCAGCAGTGCCTTCTGGAATGGCAGCTCCGCGCGCTCCTCGCAGCCGCGAATCGCCAGCTGACGGCGCAGCGCGTCCGGGTCAACGCGGATGCCCATGCTCGACACTTCCAGCGCAATGTCCAGCAGCGGGTCGTAGAGCAGAATGTCACCGTTGAGTGACCAGTCGTCGTAGTCTGGGGCGCGGCCGTCGTGCATCTGTCCGGAACGCAGCGCGCCGCCGATGCCCGTCAGGAACACCGCGCCGTATTCGCGTACCGCCCGGTATTCGCGTTCCTTCGGCGGCAGGTCGGGATACAAATCCTCCAATTCCTGCGACGAGACGAACGTGATGTCGTCGGGCAGTTCGGGCTTGATGTGCGGATAGTGCGCGCAGACGAAGCCCTCCGTCTTGCGCAGGGTGAGGTAAATCGCGCGGACGGTCGCTTGCAGCGTCTCCATCGTGCGCTGCTTAGGGGTGATGATTTTCTCCCAGTCCCACTGGTCGACGAAAATCGAGTGGATGTTGTCGGTCGTTTCGTCGCGGCGGATGGCGTTCATGTCCGTGTACAGCCCTTCACCGGGCTGGAAGCCGTACGTTTTGAGCGCCTGACGCTTCCATTTCGCCAGCGAATGGACGATTTCCGCCGTTTCACCGGTTTCAAGAACGTCAAAGGATACCGGTCGTTCGACGCCGTTCAGGTTGTCGTTCAGACCGCTGCCGGGCGTGACCATAATCGGCGCGGACACACGGGTCAGGTTCAGCGCGCGGGCTAACTCCGTCTCGAAAAAATCCTTGACCAGTTTGATGGCGATTTCCGTATCCCGCAGGTTCAGCACGGGATTGTAATTCTTGGGGATAATCAGGTGCATAACGCCTTTCCTCCTTGCCGAAGCATAATTGCTAACAGTATAGCACAAAATTCGGCTGAAGCGAACCATTCTGCGCGTAAAAACACCGAAAAAGCAAAGACCGAAACCCTTGACAACACCCGCAAAAAGCATTATACTGACCTTGTCCCGCAATGAAGGGGAACGCTGGAAGTTCCGTCTGTTCCAGAGAGCCGCGTGCTGGTGGAAGCGCGGTCAGACGCCTGTCAGCCGCTCGCCCCGGAGCGCAAACCGGACGAAGGGTTCGGCGAATGGCGCACGTTACGCGCAAGAGAGGTTCGGCACGTCCGGACAAGCAGAGTGGTACCGCGAAACATCCGTTTCGTCTTTGCAGAATTTGCAGGGGCGGAACGTTTTTTTGTTCCGTCCGAGAAAAGCAGGGAGGAAGCATCATGGAATTCAAACCCTATGACCCTAAAGCCATCGAACCGAAGTGGCAGAAGCGCTGGGCGGACAGTCACGTTTTCGAGGCGAAGAACGACTACACCATGCCGAAATTCTACGGCCTGATTGAGTTCCCGTATCCGTCGGGACAGGGGCTGCACGTCGGCCATCCGCGCTCCAATACCGCGATGGACATCATCGCCCGCAAGCGCCGCATGGAGGGCTGCAATGTCCTTTTCCCCATCGGCTGGGACGCCTTCGGTCTGCCGACGGAGAACTACGCCATCAAGAACAAGGTTCACCCCGCCATCGTGACGAAGAAAAACATCGACCACTTCCGTGAGCAATTGCAGAAAATCGGCTTCTCCTTCGACTATTCCCGCGAGGTCAACACCACCGACCCGTCCTACTACCGCTGGACGCAGTGGATTTTCCTTCAGCTGTTCAAGCACGGGCTGGCGTACAAGTCCGAAATGCCCATCAACTGGTGCCCCAGCTGCAAGTGCGGTCTGGCGAATGAGGAAGTTGTCGGCGGCGTGTGCGAGCGCTGCGGCACGCAGGTCATCCGCAAGGTCAAGAAGCAGTGGATGCTGAAGATTACCGCCTATGCCCAGAAGCTGCTCGACGGCTTGGACACGGTGGACTTCATCGACAAGGTGAAGGTGCAGCAGCGCAACTGGATTGGCCGCAGTGTCGGCGCGGAAGTGGATTTTTCCCTGACCGTGCCGGGCGAGAAGGTGCGCGTTTTCACCACGCGCCCGGATACGCTCTTCGGTGCGACGTACATGGTCTTGTCCCCTGAGCATCCGCTGATTGACAAGCTGAAGGACCAAATCACCAACTACGACGCGTGCATGGCGTACCGCGCGGAAGCCGCGAAGAAGAGCGACTTTGAGCGCGCTGAGCTGGCGAAGGACAAGACGGGCGTGCAGATTGAGGGTGTCCGCGCCGTCAACCCCGTCAACGGCAAGGAAATCCCGATTTGGCTGAGCGACTATGTGCTGATGACCTACGGCACGGGCGCAATCATGGCTGTTCCGGCGCACGACACTCGTGACTGGGAGTTCGCGCATAAGTTCGGCATCCCGATGATTGAGGTCGTCGCGGGCGGCAATATTGAGGAAGCAGCGTATACCGATATTCAGGACGGCGTGATGGTCAATTCCGGCTTCCTTGATGGCATGAAGGTCGCACAGGCGAAGGAAGCGATCATTGAGTATCTGGAGAAGAACGGGCTGGGCGAGAAGAAGGTCAACTACAAGCTCCGCGACTGGGTGTTCAGCCGCCAGCGCTACTGGGGCGAACCCATCCCGATTGTGCACTGCGACAAGTGCGGTATGGTGGCGGTGCCGGAAGATCAGCTGCCTGTGACGCTGCCGATGGTGGACAACTACGAGCCGACCGATTCCGGCGAATCCCCCCTGTCCGTCATGCACGACTGGGTGAACACCACCTGCCCGTGCTGCGGCGGCCCGGCGACGCGCGAAACCGACACCATGCCCCAGTGGGCAGGGTCAAGCTGGTACTTCATGCGCTACTGCGACCCGCACTGCGAAACTGCCATTGCCTCGCCCGAAGCGCTTCGCTATTGGCTGCCCGTGGACTGGTACAACGGCGGCATGGAGCACACGACCCTGCATCTGCTGTACAGCCGTTTCTGGCATCTGTTCCTGCATGACATTGGCGTGATTCCCGCGCCTGAACCCTACCAGAAGCGCACCAGCCACGGCATGATTCTGGGCGAGAACGGCGAGAAGATGTCCAAGTCGCGCGGCAACGTTGTCAACCCGGATGATATCATCGACGAAATCGGCGCGGACGCTTTCCGTGTGTACGAGATGTTCATGGGCGCGTTCGATCAGGCGATTCCGTGGAGCACGCAGAGCGCGAAGGGCTGCCGCCGCTTCCTTGACCGTGTGTGGCGCTTGCAGGAGAATGTGACGCCCGACGAGGGGTACAGCGAGAAGCTGAACGCGCTCATGCATGAGACGATTAAGAAGGTTTCGCTGGACTACGAGGCCATGAAGTACAACACCGCCATCGCGCAGATGATGACGCTGGTGAATGAGATGGTTTCCGCCGGCAGCGTGACGCGCGGGGAACTCAAAACCCTGCTCCTGCTGCTCAACCCCGTTGCGCCGCACATCACGGAAGAAATGTGGGAGAATCAGGGCTTCGGCGGCACGATGACGTATCAGAAGTGGCCGACGTGGGACGAAGACGCGCTGGTGAAGTCGGAAATCGAAATCGCCGTGCAGGTCTGCGGCAAGGTTCGCGGCCGCGTGATGATTCCCGCCGACATGACGAAGGAACGCGCGGAGACGGAACTCCAGCAGCTGCCGGAAATCCAGAAGATCCTTGCGGGCAAGAATGTGACGAAGGTTATCTTCGTGCCGGGTCGTCTGGTGAACTTCATTGCGAAGTAACCTGTACAATGTAATCTAATTGCATACAATATTCGCCGCAGAGAAAGAAATTTCCCTGCGGCGAAATTTTTTGGTTCTTCACGGAATCTTGGGGC
>UMLT01029887.1_pt1 | contig 28619 bp, 51 predicted proteins | sample 1966641 | NCBI WGS metagenome assembly UMLT01 (sample SAMEA4836208, study PRJEB28245) | human gut metagenome | biome: gut microbiome; material: fecal sample | place: Denmark | collected 2008 | reverse complement strand
ATATAAGATTCTTTAAATCTTCTACATTTATTTCAGACCTCTACTATTCAGGTAATTTTGCAATAATATTAGAAATCTATTTATTTACATCTTCACTATTGATTATATTTTGTAACTTAAGTTCAGCATCCATTAAATTTTTATCAGCTTCTTCCAATAATTTACTATGATGATCTTTAAGTGCTACAAAGATATTATAGTTTTCTGTACCAGGATCTATACCTAACACAGAAGCTTGTTGTAATGCTGATTTAGACGTAGCTATATTCCTTATATCATTGGCATTATTTCTCTCTGTTTCAATATCTTCTTGTGTAAGTCCGTCTATATTAGCAGATTTAAGATTGTCGAAGGATTGCATCAGATTATTCCATCTGTTTGTGGTAGCCATTTCGGCGTAAGCTATATCTTTTCTTACTCTGTCTTTTTGATCTAACTTTTCTGCGTATAAAGCTGATAATAATTTATCAGCCTATAATTGATCTTTAGTGTGTAAATAAGTAGTAGCTGCACCAATTCCACCAGTCATTAATCCACCAAGCAATGCTCCTCCTTTGAAATTTTCCATAAATTCAGCATCATCAGAGTATACTGAATCCCATGGAGTAATAGCTGCAAAAATTGATCTCGCTCCAGAACCTAAATTTTTAAGGAAACTCTTTGCCAAATTAGGGTCTTCTTCAAAATGTCTATTTATATAATCTTGTCCTTTCATGTATTGAATACCTTCTTCAGCACCTTCCATAGCTGAAGATATAAGTATTCTACCACCAAGATCTATTACAGCTTTCCTTTTAGTTATTTTGGGTAGTTTACTTACATTATCTATACCAAAGCTTGCTACATCGTCAATACGTTCAGCTAATTTACCTTTCAGAAAATCCTTGCTATTATCATATCCTTTAGCTAAAGCTTTTAGTCCTCTTACGTTTCTAGCTATTCTACCTATTGGTACTACTTCAAGCATTGTTTGAGCTGCATCCCAAGTAGACAAAGCCATGTTGTCGGTATAAAGTGATTTCATACCATCAAAGTTATTAAGACGAATTTTATCGAACTTAACATTGTCCACTTTTACTTGATTAGTAAGTAATTGGTCGTATACATAATCATCGTCATTAATTTGTTCTTGAGTGTAAGAACCCATTCTCTACATTTCAGCCTTAGCATCTTTTAATAGCTATGCAGATATACCGCTTTTATCAATTTGATTTAATACTGCTGATTTATAGTTACTGTATACTTCTCTCTTAGACTCCCTTTCTCTACTAAATAGATTACCAAGTATAGATACACCTGCTCCTGCCACTAATCCAGCTGCAGCACCTATGGGACCAAAATGAGCTCCTAATGATGTAGTAGCATACGTAGTTCCTGTAGTAAGTATATCATTAGTGATAGTGGCTGCAGAAGAACCCATCAAACCTGGAAGTTTAAACAGATAAGTATCTATATCAGTAAGATCCATACCTGGTTCCTACGACTTTTTACGATAGTAATCAGATCTTAATTTACTATTGTATTCATCTGCATTAGTCTGAGCATTACTAGCTTCAAATAATGCCATATTCTTCTTAGCATACAAAGTATTAGGATCTGCATAACTTCCTGTAGTTTTATCAATCTATTCAGTAGTCTGACGGTCTATTTCACTTAAAGCTGAATCCCAATTTCCATTAATGAAATCAGTTTTCAGCTTTGTGTTTAAAGAAGAATCATTCAGCTTATCATTCAATATATTATCATAATACTCTTTACTGTTAAGTATTACATCAGACAATTGTTTTACTTGTGATCTTAACTCTGTATCTGCCGGATTCTATCTAAGTTGTGGAAGTATCGCATTAACACTACGTACAGCCTAAATATAATTTTTGGCATTTAAAATAGTATTATAATCCTAATCCGCCATAATATAATCACCTAGAGCGCTGTCTCTAATTATTTCATTTCTTTTAAGATTCCAATCATTGAATGCATTAGATACTAAATCTGTAACTCCATAATCATCTGGAGCTCCCTCATAAGAGGGATTCTCCATTGTATGAAAATATTCGCTCACATTAGCCTTAGGAGCCTGATAAGCATCATATAAAGCTGTTCTTTGTCTTATACTATCTATTAACGATGTATCGTATACTTTTCTTTTCATAGTTATTAATTGTACATTCCTAATGTTTGTAATGCTGAAGTACCATACTCTTCTTTAGCTTGAGTAGTACCACCTATACCTGTAGGATTTCCTCCTTGCCATCTTTGGTTTACTCTCTGCCAGTATTCTGGAGCTATATCAGTACCTGGTAATGTCTTATATATATCCATTTCATAGTACTCATGTCCATCTTTTCCAACTATTTCTTTTACTTTACGAGCTCCATATAAATCCTTTAGTGCAGTTCTAGTACTTTGTCTACCTAATGGGGCAACTAAATTATCTGCAAATCCTCGTGTGATACCTTTATCACTCCATAAACCTGTACCTAAAGCCTATTCAATAGTTTCTTTTGGTATTCTTATTTTTCCAGAAAGAGCGAATGCACCAGGACCTACTTTGACCATTTTATTCTCAGGAATAAATTGAACATCAGATAAGCTTCCAGATTCTAATGCTTCTTTTAGCGGAAAATCTGTATCTCTGAATGGACCCGCTACTCTTTTTGCCTTTCGTGGAGTAGTTTCAGATGCAATTTGAAATACAGTTTCTGGTAATAAGAACCCTCTAGAATCACTAAATTGATAACCATTCTTTATAGTACCATTCTCGTCCTTTATTTCATGTTGTGTACCGCCTATTCCTGTGAGTAGATCGTCTCCTTCTAGTAAGCTGACATTACTCTTAATTAAATCTAAAGCAGAATTAACCCCTTTTAAGTATCCCTACTTAGAGTATTCTTTATTACTATTTACAGATATAGGAGAAAATCCCGATGTCTTTTGAAATTCATCTCTAAGAACATGTTTATTAGCTAGACCTATCATTTGTGCCTGCAATCTATCAGCCGCATCTGATGCACTTCTTGCTATTACTAGAGCATTAACATCACCTGTAGCTCTATACGCATTAGAGTATTGTATAGCTGCTTGATTGAGTTGTGTATAAGAAGCCATCATATTATCTATATTTTGGACTCCTTTCTTTGCATCTTCTGATATTTTACTGTTAGGATATTTGGTAATTAAGCTTTCAATATAATTTCTATATTGATCAAACCTAGAACCAATTCTAGACTGTGTACTTCTAGTAATAGATTCATTTAAGAAATCTAATCTAGTAGGATTAGGTCTAATTATTTCATCTTGACCTGTTCCTTTTGCAGCCTGTTTAGCTTGTAACAACCACAGCGGATTAACTGTATCTTGGTTTATAATTCTGTCTCTTTGTGAATCAGCAATCATACCTACAAAAGCTTCCCTAGCTGCAGCTTCATTGCCGCCTGTCGCTTGTAAAGCTTCTTTATAGTATTGTTGTCCTTGAGGAGTACTGATTAAATCATTGAATCTCGCATCAGCTATGTCGTACAATGTATCGTAGGTTATACCAGTCCTGTCATATTTTACTCCATCTTTCCATACAGAACCCAAACTACTAGGTTTAAGATTACTGAAATAAGGATTAGACATCTCATCTGCTGTCATATATCTAATAGGAGTAATATCATCAAATACTCTTTTATTACCCAAAGTATCATAATTAGGTATATCAGATTGATCCCAGCTTTCTTTATATCTACCTTCTGCTTCCATCTTAGCTCGCATCTCTAAACCAGCTCGTAAGTTATCTGCACTTTCTTTAAGTAGACTAAGAGAAGTATAATCAGTGCTATTAATTAATGATTGTAGTGTGGCTCTGTTTGCAGCGTCTTTAATCCAATCTGGGTTAGATGCTATCTGTGTTATAGCATCTTGCATATCTTTTCTACCAGTAGTAAGATTATACCAATTCTGCGTATCTACTGCAGATGGAGATCTAAACTCACCAAATTTCTGTAAAGCTGCTCCAAACTATTGAGCAGCTTCATCTACAGCTTGTTTTTGTGTAGCTCCTATTCTGTACAATTCACCGAAATCAATAGGAACATATGTATTTAATATAGGGGCTTCCGCGGCTCTATCATATCTATTAGCGCTCATTATCTATTACCTCCCTTTTTTAAGTACTTTTTAAAACCTTCTAAGTCAGAAGCAGTAAATCCAGCTTGTAAGAAGGGATCATATAACTTCATCATTGCATCGTCTCTGTTCTTCTGGTTACGCATAAGCTCTCTATTCTAACCCCACTGACTCAATTGACTAAGACCTGCTCTACGAATATTACGAGCGGCATCTCTATTCTGTGCATTAAGGTCTTGAGACAGATTAACAGCATTAACCCATTGCTTACCAAGATCATTCATAGTATTGGCATATTCAGCCTTATACTGGTTATTAGCATTATTTTCAGTAGCTCTTGCAGCAGCCTTAGCTTTATTAGCAGCGATAGCCGTCTGTAATCTAAATGCCATATCTTGACCAGTATTGGTTCTTTGTTGACTAGCTGCATAGTTAGCAACAGCTCTATTCTAATCTATGTCTCTAAGTAAAGGATCAATGTTATATCTACGCCTTGCCATAGTATTGGTAATAGCTGTAGCGTACGGATTATAATTTACTGGTACAGCTTCTGGGTCGCTAGTAAACAAATTAGACATTATAGGGGCTAATGTTGCAACACCTGACGCTAACTCGCCAAGATTAAAAGTATAACGGTTAGATTTAGCAGCATTTTCCCATTCCTATCTACGAGCAATGTCTGCCCCTACTTCAGAAGGAGTCATTAGAATGTTATCAAGTATCCCGTTGCTTTTGGTTTGAGGTTTAATAACTATCTTTGATGGTGTCCAATTTTCATACGGGTTTTCTACATAATCTTCTGGTAATTGTGTAGAACTCTCAGTTACTACTGGTTTAGTCGTAGCTTTTGCTTTTGTTGAAGCTGGTAACTCAAATGAAGGAGTTACAAAAGCTTCCATAGGAGTAACTTCGAAAGGTTTAGGACCGATTGGTTCAGAGTAATGACTAATTCTAGGCTCTGGCTTTGAAACACCCATACTTATTTCTCCTGCAAAACGAGGATCAATCATAAATCCAGCAGCATTGTAACCTGCTGGAGGAGTATCACCACCATAAGCATAAGATTGTAAGCTCTTACTTTTGGCTTTAATACCTTTCTTAGCTTTTAAATTTTCCTGCATATTAAACAGTTTATCATGCAGAATCTGATTATTCATATTATTTAACATCTCTGCATTCTATGCGTAGATATCTTTTCCTTTACTTTTCTTCTTTGCCATCATTTTATCACCTAATTCTGCAAAGGTTTTATTTGTACCAGGCACTTTAAGAGTATTACTTAATATTCTACTGCCCTCTGGTAAATTAATTAAATTACTATCTGTAGGTTGCCCCTATTCAGGTACTTTGCTTACTTGGCCATCCGGTGTAGCTATTAACTCTCCATCATCTACATATGCCAATGATGAAGGAATAGAACCGCCATATTCAAAAGTATCTGTATTAAATTCAGTATTGTCTTCATTGAATTCATTCAATAATCTTTCTGTAGCAGCAACACCTTCTCTATTTTGAAATGCATTTAGTCTAACAGCAGCTCTACGTTTTCTTAGTTTTCTATTCTTAAAAGCTCCTATTAGACCAGTACCTAAAGTACCTTCATCATAATCAGTAAAGGAAGTCATAGAAGCTTCCTTACCTTTTTTACCAATTAATCCTGTTACTGCACCAGCTGCACCGCCTATAACACCACCAATTGGTCCACCAATTGACATACCTAATTGAGCACCACTAGCTAATCCCTCACCTATACCAGATATAGACTACATAGCTGCTTCTCCACCAGTAGTTGCAGTAGATGTCTAAAATGGACTAGATAAAGTATTAATAGCTCCTGGTATAGCCTAAGCTATGGCACCTACACTTCCCATTACATTTCCTAATCCATTTCCCTTAGTAGGAATCGACTATGCTAAGTGAGAAGGATCATTAGGAGCTATACCTCTTGTGATACTAGACTGTAGTTCTGCATTATTTGAAAGTCCATATATTGCAGCAGGTACTTTAATCTTTCTTTTCTTTTTCATATTAAATTCTAGAATATCTATAAGTAGTTGTTATCTAAGGCATCTAAAAAGTATAGTCCTTATCTGATCTAAATGAATAATCACATATCATATATTTACCTCTCATTCTAGCTGGAAATGACATACTTGTATCTTCTTCAAAAGTATCCTATCTAGGAACAGGTAATCTATAAGTATCTTCACGATAGTCAAAGTTTAAATCATCTCCACTTCTAGTAGCGGTCTGATGTTTAGTAGTAAACTTTACTCCACTTAATACATTCTATCTGAGTGTTTCATTATTAGGAGCTATAAATTCTCCTTGTAATGCTATATTGTCAAATACCTTAGTATACTAAGCATCTTTATTTACTACTGTCTATACTTTGATATCTTTATCTGTATCACCAAATCCATCAATATCTAAGGAGTTAATAATATAGAAGTCATTATCTTTTATTGTAACAACCTTATCTTTGAACGGTAACGTAAAATCTGGTTCAAATGTATATAAAGATGTAAATACATTTAATCGTTCATTATATATTAAAGACTTGTTATACAATCTGAACCATACTTCATCATATGTCTTATCATACAATGAGTTAGCTCCTTTAGTTTTCTATTCAAACATATTGTTCATATAAGTTTGTACATTACAGTCCTTAGATATAATGCTTATTCCACCACCTGAATATCTACAGATCTCATTCTTATTAGAATCATACCAATAAATACCTTTATCAGAGTTAGTTATACTTCTATCGTTGATTACTTCAGTACCATTTAGAGTACTAATATAATCGTATCTATCAAGTACACCACCAGTACCTAATACTAATTGACCAATATTGTTATCCTATATCAATGAGCGTTCATTAACAGATAATATACCAAATGCATTATTCTACCAGAAATATAATCTATTAGCTATACCACGTATATTGGTTATCTGTCCATACTGATAATCCACATCTATATAGTCAGCTGGTTTAAATACAGACCAGTTATCTACATTTTCATTAGTAGTCTTAGCCTGTGATACATATACTCTATTCGATGATGTTACATTAGATTCACTATACAGTCCTTCAGCACTAAACATCTTACCATCTGGATTAGATGAATAGGCATCATTATATAGATAGAATGGTTTACTTTGACTATGATATGTACCCATCTATACAGGTTCTATCTGCATATATGCATCTACAGTATTCATTGCAGAACTATAAGTTCTATTTGTCATTTCACCCATAGAAAGCTTTAGATTAATAGTACTCTCTAATGGAATGTATGCTCCAAAGTAGCGCTTTCTTTCTGCCCATGAATCATCTCCTGTAGAAGCATTTCTTTGAAATATCATCTATGCAGGATAGTCAAGTATACCAATATAAGTATCTCCACCGAATGCATATACAGTGGAATGTGCTTTATCACCATATGCTCCTACTGGTATGTACGTAGAACTAGTTCTTGCAGAGTAAGTATTACCATTATAAGGTATTACCGGTCTTTTAGCATTTACTACAGTTAATGCACAATAATCAGTAAGCTATTGGTCACGATAGAAGGATATTGGTTCAATAGAACCTATATCATCATCAGATATCTACAGTATAAGACAAGGTCCAGCCGGTCCGTATGTAATAATATCTGTATCGTTATTTCCGTATTTAAATTCACTGGCAGTCCAGTTAGAATAAGATATATTACCTATATTAGCTTTGTATGCCTTTACCCCACCAGTTTGTACTGCATTATATGGTATGATAGCAGGATACTTAGCATCAGTTATTGATTGTTCTTTACCCAAGAACTTTGAGTTAGCTCTCCAGTAAAATTTCTATATGTAGGCACAACATTTGTCATTTTGTCCTATGTAAAACTCTTGAGTAGCAGAATCGGCAGAACTATCATTCTCTGTTGTTACGTAGGTATCTTTTCTACCATTCGTAGTATCTATAGTAGTATTGTTAGCTAAGTCATAAGCAGTACTATTCATACCAACCCAATTCCATTTATTGGTATAAGAACCATTTAGTCCGCTAGTACTGAAGTCTGATAATAGAACCTACTCTTGTCTAAGATATATATTATCCTTAAACATAGATTCCATTTTTTCCCCATTAAAACATACTTCGGGAGATATAAATCTCCAATAATTATCAGTAATATAATCTGCATCTATCACTGATGATTTTTTTGTAGCTCCAGAATTTCTTCTACCAACAAGCATATTTCTACGCTTAGTGTGTAAGAATGGCATAGGTCTATATTCATTAGTATCTTTACCAGATTCTCCTCTACCAATTTCTCCAGTATCATAGGTTTCGATAATCTGATAATTATATATAGGAGTAACAACACCTTGAGTTACAATAGTTCTATCTTCTTCTGTTCTATCACATCTTACTATTTCATAAGACACTGCATCAATAGGAAAGTTCTTTACTGTGAACTTAATACCCATTGGTTTAGAATACCAATTATCACCATATTGAGTTGTAATAGGTGCTGTATTATAGTTAGGCATTCTAATATCACCAATCCAAAGTACAGGAGACGGAATAGCTTTACTGTTATAGAATACTATACCAAAACGGTATACTTCATCTCGTTGATAACTTCTAAACAATGAGGCTATAATGGGGTCTGCATAGTTCTTCTGTCTACTTGCTGAATATATACTCTTTGATGTTATCTAGCTACCGTTTAGTTCATATATAGGCATTGTATTAATATACTCACTAGATGCATCAAGACCTACATTATTTGCTAAACCTGAACCCTATAATGGAGAGTATGTTTCAGTTAATTCAGTACTGATGAAACTATATGATATATTGAGACCATTACCACCGAGCTTATTATCTGCTCCATATACATATTCTGTAGGTGTGCCAAACGTTGATCTAGCAGCATTATATGGATTAATACAGTCATGTTGCTTAGGTATGTTACGCATTGCTTCATAGTTAGTAATGGAGAAATACTCGTATTCATCTGGATTAGCAGTTTCAAGCCTAACATAATTATTAGAGTTAGCTCTATATGCTCTTGCATCATACTCTACTAATTGTCCATTATCTTCTATCATAGGAACCCAAGAAGTTTCTGTGATATTAGATGCGAACAATCTATTCTACATAGAAGTTAAACTATTGCATATAAACGCATAACTAGTAAAGGCATTAAACTCTTCCTATGACATGGTACTTAATACATTACTACCAGTATCAGTATAACTAATATGGTCTAATGTAGTATCTATCTCAATATCGTCTATTATAGAATAAATAGGAGTAGCATTATTATCTTCATAAAAGATACGTATAATAGTACATCTATCAAAGTCTTTCGTACTAAGATCTGCTCTAATAGTACATCCTTTACCAGTATAAGATCCTTTCTGAGAACCTTTATGATTGATAAGTGAAGCACTAATGGATGAAGAATCTAAATGTACCATATTACTCAAACTAGACATAGAAGTCTATTGAGAATGTTTATTATACAATCTATAACAGTATTGAACCATACCAGCTTGAAAGTTACCAGATACTATTTCCTTTATTTCAAATGGTGGTAATACCGCATTAGGAATAATATCAATACTATTAGGATTAAGTATATTGCCATCTGCATCTACTAACGGATTATCAACCCCAGGATACTTAATATACTTATCACTCATTATGTTGATTACTTTGATAGAAGACTGACCATCGGTAAAGTAAGCTTTAATGTTTGATACTGTTTCATAGTTAAGTACTATACTCAATTGATTAGAGTCAGCATCTTCACATAATTGCAACTTACCTTGTAATACTACTGTACTAACTAAGTTAGGAGAATTAAAATTCTCTATACGGTATACTTTGTTATAACCATCTATTAGTTTAGTAATTACGACAGCAATATCATTTACAGTAGCCGTACCTATAATCTCTTCAGTACCTTTAATACCAAAGTTATATTTCTTAGCTCCCTCTACACTCTATAGTACACCTGCAGTTCCTCTATCATCAGTAACGATACGAACATCCTACGCATATCTATACTTATTGTTTGGCAATAAGTTGACATCCGTATCTGTGTCCATACCGCCTGTAAACGTGTTTATTTGAGCTGTATTACTAATCATAATTATCTACTCTAATTATATAATATTTGTTCATCTCCACTAGTTGAAAAGAAGGTATCGTGATCATCAAACTCTGGATACAGTTTGTGCCATGTATTTTTGATACTCTCTAATTCATCTGTACTTGGCATCATAGCTTCACCATAAGCTTGTTTACAATAATAATTCCAACTAGTTTTCATTTCCATGTAATCCTATTGAGATATTTGACCCTTTAATTTCTTAGGATACATAAGTTTCAATGTAACATACCAAAGTAAAGCTTCCTTATATGATTCCATATCTGGTATCATTGGCATGCCTTCACTATCAGTAAATATAGCATAATATTCTATTTTAACAAAACCATTTGGTATATTAGTCATAATATAACCTGGTTTTGTCATATACTATAAATCACAACTGTACATTGTAGTATCTGTATGAGCATACTTTCCATTGACATATCTGTTAGCTGGACTTGCTACAGTATACTGGTTTACTAATGCACTTAAAGTATTACGCATATTAGAATCTGAATTAAGCTTGTCTAAAGCTTCTCTATCAGATACTAAATTAAACATATTCTTTACTAATGGTATTAGACCAGCGTCGGGTATCAACATACAGGGTCTATCAATACAAGTATCGTGTTGAACTCCAAAGCTAGAAGTAGCTTTTCGCATAGGTAGCCAACCACCGTTATTCTAAAATGAAAAAGCAACCTATCCAAGTTTGTACAGGTCACATGGTAATGCTGCCTAATGACAATTAACTGGTAGTACCGCTACTTTGTGTTCATATTGTTGTATAGCTCCAATCTTTAACATTCCTTCGCAAATCCACTCGCGAATATCAGAAATTTTAATCTGATCCTCTTTTAAGTCTAAATCCGCAATGACCTTTGCTAGAACAGTCTTAGAGCTAATCATTCTATTGTTTATCATAATTCTGGATAATCCTTTAACTTATTAAAAATAATTTGAGCGAGTGTGCGTTTGTTTTCTCTTGAAGCTATGAACTAATATTTACCCTTATTAGTTAGTAAACAATTCTTTTTAGACCAGTGAAATCTATATTTGAAGTAACCACTATGCTCATTAAGTAAGTATACTGGTTCTCCAGTTTCTTTTGTTGATTTCCAATCCCATCTTAAACTCTTACCAGAGAATTCTTTTGGCTAATGTTTGATTACTTGTAATGTACCTAATCTGCATGGGAATTTGAATTCTTTGCAATTGTACATTATTTCATCACGTATGTATTTAAAGTAATCAGTTACTATTGCTTTATAAGTTTTTAAATCTACATCATACTATGTATTAGGATCAATACTCTTTTTATAGTTTGTGTAGAAGTCAGCAACAGTATAACTCTTACGTCTGTATTTTACTCTTTCTCTCATTTACTATATCTATTCTAAGTATCGTCCTTGGAATCATTAGTAACATCACTGGGTTGTGTTACTAATATCTTTAATTCTTTCTCAAGTATCATCTAAGTAATAGTAGGTATCATAGATGCTGGTATTGGATAATCACTATCTGGATTATAACAAGCTTTCTCCTCTGTAGGATCTTCTGCAATCACATCTACTTCTATATACTCTAACTAATTAGAATCTCCTTCTACATATACTTTATTACCTCTAACCCAAGCAATATAGTCTTTACAAGTAGCTTTTCTGTATCTTTGTAATTTAGCTTTAGTATAACTACCTAACTAAATTAAATTACCAAACATATCTCGTATAGCTACTACACCAGGTCTATTCTTAAAACCAATTAAAGTTGGCAATTCTCTATCGCCAACGTATATAAACTTACCTGGTACTGTTTCCTCTCTATCTAAATGAATAGGTCCAAGAGTAGTCTTATATGCTTCATCAATATCATAGCCTTTGTCTATAGCTTGTTTAATTAGCATAGCCCTATAACTCTTGATCCACATCTCAATCTAATGTCTAGATAGATGTTCAGATTCAGTAATATTACTATTGCGCGCTATTAGTAATATATTATCAATTAAGTTATTAAGTGACATATTATTTATAATTAACGTTAATACATCCTAAAACGCATTTTAAAGCTCATAGCGGCATTTTATGGCTAATTGCTTACAATCCCTTTAGTTATGTAATAGCTCTTCTTACACAGTCTTAAAATAAAAAAGGTTGACCTTATTGATCAACCTCTTTCATTACATTCTACATATTCTGTGGTAACATCTATTTCATAGGTGGTGGAACCATAGAACTTGCTTGTTTAATTATATTCTTTAATTCGTTTATTTCATCTTGTAGTTCCTTTATCCTAGAATCCTCTGTATTAATGGGTTCCTTTGGTATATCTAGTTTCTCAAGTAAAGCCTAGCACTTACTCATTTCTTCATCACACTTAGCTATTGACTCTTTCCTAACTTTATAAGTGTTGTACTAATTCTTTATTATACCTACAATCTCCTGTTTATCTGTAGATATAGTTAAACCTAGATTATTGTCTGTTATCACGGTCCTATTCTCAGGTATAGAGAATTTTTTCTATTCCCCATTACATTGTATAGTAACATCTATTAGTTTCTTCCTGGGTTGATTAGGTAACTAAAACTAACCAGGTTGTAATGGTTCATCGTATGCATTCGATACTGATATAACAGTACCTACATTGTATTCCGTTGTTTTTTTGAATGTTCCGACAACTTCTATAATATAGACGTTATCCCCTTGATTTAATTTATCGAATGTCATAATATTAGTTATTAAAGGGCTACTAAAAAGTAGCCCTTGTTATTATTAAGCAGATGGAGTAGCAGTTGCTTTATAACCACCGCTTACCAAAAATACTTGATTTGTATACTTATTATAATGGAGTAAATATATACCAGTACCTGCAAGATTTTCAACTCTAACTGGTTCATTGTTATAAGTTACTAAAGGTCTAGTATCACCATTAGTGCCAATTAGTATTGGTAATGTAGCACTAGTACCTGTAGGTATTGCAGTTCTTAAGTCTATATAAAATCCACCAACATAATCTCTATTTCTAAATGCATGATTAGGAAGTTCTAATGTTACAGCTTCAGTTCCAACTGTAACATTAGTTACTGGTAAAGTATTGTAATTTATTCTTCCTAATGAAGGAAATAGAAAGGGTAATCCTGTAAAAAAGTTAGGCCACATACTTACCTCCTTTCTTACTGGAATTAACCCCAGTAATTATTGCATCCACAACCGTATCCACTACGACCATATGCTACATCACCAGCGTATGCACCATAGGCAGCAGCACGATAAATATCTGTGTTAATGGCTGTTAACTGAGGATAAGGTACGCTTACTGTATTAGGTAATTTGCATTTGATACCATCAACATCTGATTGCAAATCATTCAGTCTAGTTACAATAGGAGCAGTAGCCTGATTAATCATAGAACCTACAGCAGCTGTCTGATGTTCGTTACTCAACTGAGAAATCAAAGTAGAGTTCTTTTCACGTAAAGTATCAATCTTATCTAACAGAGCTTGGTTCTGTATAGCATCAAGCTTAGCGATTATAGACTGAGTATTAGCTGTATTGCTATCACGGAGAGACAGGGTATTGCTGTTCATAGTGTTAACCAAGTTATTAGTTTGGTTACATACGGACAACTGATTTTCATAACCCATCTTAGTGATATTGTTGTTTACAGCGTCAATAGAACGCTGAGTTGTGCAGCAGCAGTTAGCTAACTGAGAAGCAAGATTTGCATTACCAGAAGTAATAGCATTAATTACTTCACAACTTGACAGCTTAGTATCACAAGAGATCTGACTTACACCAGCATTGATTTGATTCAAAGCGGACTGAACTGCATTGATATCACAGTTCAAAGTAGTTGACAGATTGCTTATTGCATCTTTATTACCATTGATAGCCTACATGAGCAAATTAGTATTAGCATCAGTATTTAGTTCAGAAGCTAATGCACCAGCGTTACGGCCACCGAAACCGTTACCACCCCAGCAGAACCAGATCAGAATGATCCAGATCCACCACCAACCGCCGTTTCCACCGAAACCACCGTTGTTGTTCATCATAGCCATCAAAGCTGCAGGATCCATACCTTTATTAGCATTTTGCATTAAAGCAGCGAGACCAGCGTCGATACCGCGATCTTGCACGATAATTCTATCTTCTAACATAATTGATTCAGTTTATAAATTGATTTTAATTAATATCTGATATAACGAGTGGATCTACCACGGCTATATTCATTATAAGGATTATATTCTCTTTCACTTTCGCGATCGAATAGTTTATTGTACTCTTCAAAGTCTTCTTCTTTCATAGAAGGAAATACTCTACTATAAGTATACATACCTCTTCTACCTCTACCACCTCTAGAACCGCGTCTAAACATTCCGTAAGGTTCTTCCTCACCTTCGTGTTTCTCCAGTTCTTCTTCGTAGCATTCCATTTCAGCTTCTCTGATTTTATCACACATTACGTAAATGTAGTAGTACCACATTTTACCTTCATCTATATCTTTGTCATTAAGCCAAGCCTTTGCGAATTCAACGTAATGTTTAGTGTTATTAGAACCAGTAATGTTCATAATAACTCTATAGTAATCAGAATATACCATGTTCAATGCTACATACCAATCGTAACGATTGTATTTACCAGTTAAGGAAATACCATACTGACTGGCTAATGTGGTAGTCTCTTCTATAGACCAATGCGGTCCACGAGTACCATCCTCATTTTCCATTTTCATTACAGCTTTACGAGCGTGTTCCTCATTGAAGTGCGGACCATGTTCCATCTCGTAAGCCTTAACACGAAATATTCTATGCATATTATTATTGATTAATAATTATTGAATATATTATTTACTTAGGTAACTCAATGATACGAGTATCTGTTACCTTTATTAAAGGGTTTGAATTTACAATCTGATAATTTTTGACATGTATCTTTTTCCAATCAAAGTGCCAGAACCTAACCCAGCCATTTTTATATCTGTTTTTATATTCTTTCTTATCTTCTACAAATATAATTTGTTGATTTTTTATATCAATCTTGGCTGTTAGGATTGAGTCCTTTCTACTAACTATGATAGTTGTTAAATCATTGAGCTTTAGCTCTTCGTTAAAGTCTATTAACTTTTCTTTGATTACTGTTTTCACAGAATCATTAATCTAGGTATTGATTACACTTGCGTCAGTTAGGTTCTTGTCTTTGATTTTTAATTCTTTCTTAACCTTATTAACTTGCTATATTAAGCTATCTTTACTATGGTTAAGTTCATCTATAGTAAGCTAAAGTACTCTGCTATTATCCTGAGCATTGGAAGCTATTTCTTCATATGCTCTTATGTTGTTAGTTATTCTGTCTATTTCTCTGTTCTTGTTCTGTAGCTAATTATGTTGATAAAAAATAGTCGCAATAAGTAAACTAACTAAACCTACTGCGACTACTTTGAAATTCTTTCTTAACCAATTAACTACGCTTATGACTGGTATCATCTGAAAGTTCATCATCTAATTTGACATCTAATATCTGTTCCCCTTTTTTCTTTACTAATTTCTTAAGTAAAGTCCACACTTTCCATCTGGGGTGAAGTTTACCTAAGTGTTCAAGTAAAGTAAAGAATTCTACGAGTGCTATAGCTCCAGCAACAAATTCTACAGCATGTAAATTAATTGAAGTTACTATAAACTTCTCTATAGTGAATGCACCACAGATTGCTACGATAGCATCTCGTATTTTATAGAATATCTTAGAAAATAATCTCTTAGATTTACTAACAATATCGGTTGTCTCCTTCTTCTTATTTACCTTACATTCATATATTGTATCTAAAATTATAATAGCAGCTAAGGCTAAGATAGGGACATAAACCGGAGAGTATAGAGATATTAATCCACCAATCGCACTGATAGTAAACTTCTCTACACTGCTAAACATATTTTTAAATATCGGCATTGTCTGTTCTCCTAACTGATAATAATTCATAGATAGTAGTTTGATAAGGTAACCAAAAAAGTCCCAGTAGATTCAAAAAGGGGTTTAAAAATCAACTGAGACTAAATGACATTTGTTCGAGATTATATTTATAAAACGAGAGATTTAATAATGTGTTACTAACTCAAAAATGTTATTGATTGAAACCAATAGCGGTTCTTACGAGCTTCTAGCATATTCAATCAACTAATGATACTTAATTATCTTCTTTAGTAGATTGATGCCGTTACAATGTTTCATCCAACCAATATGACTACAGACTTGCTGCCTATATTCACTATAAGTCATATGCTTAAGTTTATTCATAGCAGCAACTTTCTTACACATTTTGTGTTTAATATTCTTTCTAATCAAAGTATAATCGTGATAGATTTTATATCCTACAAAGGATATACTTCTGTCTTCTACTCTGAATATCTAATAATTACTTTTAATTTCTAATTTAAGTGTGCCTAACTGTTCTCTTATTTCATCAAGTAATTGTCTTAAGTATTCTTTATCACTATGAAGTATTACCATATCATCTGCATATCTAAAGTAATACTTAACAGCTTTGTCCTCTTTAAGCCAATGATCAAAATATGACAAATAAAGATTAGCAAAGAACTAAGAAAGATAATTACCAATAGGAACTCCTTCTACAGAGTCTATAATACCATCTAACAATGCAAGTAGCTTATTGTCTTTAATCTTCTTTCTAACTATCTACTTTAATATCTCATGGTCTATACTTGGATGAAACTTTCTTACATCTAACTTGAGACAATATACTGTATTCTATTTATCTTTCAATGCGCTTTGTACATCATACAATGCTTTATGAATTCCTCTCTTCTTAATACAACTATAAGTATTAGTAATGAATACAGAACGCCAAATTGGTTCTAATATATTCATAATAGCATGATGAACAATTCTATCAGGATAATAAGGTAATTTGAATATAAGTCTTTCTTTAGGTTCTCTAATTATAAATGTATCATACTTAGAGGTAGTATAAGTTTGGTTTATCAGTGTACTTTGTAATCTAACTAATAAACTATCTTTATACTTATCAAACTCCTTAATATCGTTTCTATTACTCTTATTCTTTCTAGCTTTCTTATCAGCTAAATATAGATTGTCTATTGAAACAATCTTTTCAAATAAATTATTATATCTTTTCATCTGAAGCACCTAAGTGAGTCTTCACCGAAGTTACCAACACACTCGTTTAGGTTAGTTATCTTTTGCCAAGAGGCAAGGTCTCGTTCCTCAAATAATCTGAAAATCACTGATAGTTCTCTGATAATCGTGCTTCATTGTACTGACATTAGCATTCGCATTACTAAGGTCATTGTTAGAATTCAGATTGAATAAACCTGCATTGGAACTATTACTCGTGTTAGCTCCTATCTAACTTACTTGTTCAATCCAGAACGACAACCTATTTGTTAATAATTAAGGGATATATACCAGACGAGTACCGACACTAGCATGCGCATCACCAAGGCCAAAGTCAGAATGCAGAAAGAAAAAACCTGCATGGGAACCAATACTCGCGTAAGCCCCCAACAGTAAAGTTCTGTCAAATGCTACAGCATTCGTCCAATAATGATCACAGAAATACGTAGTAGAACCAGCTCCACCTTCCTAACAGAATAAGTCAGCAGCCGCATTATTTGTAATGCGTTTAACCCATTGATTACGGGTAGTGAGAGTAGTTAAACCACTATCTTCATATAACGATTTATCTATGCCAAAATTCTCTTTGTTGTTGGTGACGTATATCTTATTGTCTGTTCCTGTTACAACAATATCACAACAGTTCTTCCATACATGACCAAATGGATTCTCAATACCTCTATATCTATTAGCGTATTGACTGGCTTGTGTTTCAGTACCTTCTGCATCTGTATTAACGTATGAATACTGTACTTGACCAGAACCATTACCTAATGAATTAGTAGTACCTGTAGGTACAAAAGCCCATCTATCAGCACCGTTTTCTTTCTTAGCTCCATTAGTAATACCATTACCAAGTCCACCTTGATGATAACCTTCTTCGGTCAATGCTGTGTTAACTGCTTTCTAACTATTAAGGGTAGCATATTCTACTACATAACACCAAGTAATAAACTTATGTATCTCATAAGTATAGATAGCATAACTATTACTTCTACCATTACGAGCTTGTGTCAAGAAAGTAGATCTATTAGTATTTACAGTAGGTACTTGATTTCTAATTGAGTATAAGGTACTGCCGTCTCTATAAGCTTCATATGCAGAGCAATACTTCTTACTAAACTTAGTATATCCTTCTAAAGGATATAAAGACATTCTGATTTCCCAATCATAGTCCCCGTGTACTACTACAGTATAGTATGCATCAGGTAATTCAACCATATCATTACCATCTTCAATGCTATTAGTTACTTCAGAACCATCTTCGTAATGATCCCAGTCTGTAGCATTAAAGTATTTAATAGTACCATCAGAAGTAAGTCTACAGCCTTTGAATAATGATTGTACTGGTAGGTCTTTATGCATTTGCATATTACCAGTTCTTACTCCATCAGGACTACTACCTGTAAAACGTACTCCATACCATAAGTCACCTGCAGCATATATCTAAGAACCATTCAACCACATCTCTTGAACAGTCTTACCGTTTGCAGCAACTTCTTGGAATGTAGTACCATTAATAGCAATCTCTCCCATATTAAGCAGCAGTTGAAAGTTTAATATACAATACTCCAGTTACTTGGCTATCTGCTTCTGGTATAGCATCTACTATCTGAATACTGTTAACTGAAGTAGAAGTTACTTTATTATTAGTTGCATTACTAATAGCTGTATTAGTCTATGACTTAGTATATACATCTGCACTGTTAGCTTTAGCATTAAGCTTGGTATCTACTTCTGACTTAGTGTAAGTAGTAGCCTTATCAGCCTTTGTATCTAATGAAGCATTCACAGTAGCTGTATCAGCTTTAGTACCAATAAGATTAGTGATAGTAGTTGCGAAGTTAGGATCATCTCCTAATGCAGCAGCTATTTCATCTAAGGTATCAAGAGTTTCAGGAGCGGATGCAACTAACTTAGCACATTCAGCTTTAGCTATCTCAGTAGCTTTGGAATCAGCTTGAGATTTAGTATATGCATCAGTAATACCATAACCAGCCAATGTAGTAGCCTTATCTGCTTTACTACTGTCTAATTCATTAATAGACTCTCTTACTTCCTGTATATCAGTAGAATGAGTGTTATCTACATCGTTAATAGCATTCTCAAGTTGCTCTTCTTTAGATTTAGCTCTACTAATTTCAGATGCTAAACTAGCATCAAGTTCATCTATACGTTCAGACTGGTCTGTATTCTCTTTGTAGTTAGTGGGTATCCACTGCTTACCATCAAAGCTTTTAATTACATTACCTGTAGTATCTGATGATAAGTCAATCCAGTATGAAACTTCTTTAGGATTTGGAGCATACTTAGATGCTACAAAATTAGGATTTTCTTGTCTTGTCATATTGTTTAAATTAAATCTCTATATTATAAATATTTTCCTTTAGCCAGTTTATTTCATCTTCATTCAGTGTGCGGTTAAATAAGAAGAAGTCAGAATGGCAACCGATATACTCTCCTTTCAACTGTCCACCTATAAGCAATATATCGCCATCTGGTGAAGTGCCTACACCAATAACTTTCCCGTTATAAGATTGCTTTGTCTGGTAGGTTATACCACTCTTACCTATTAAATCATCAATATTGGTACTTTGTGAGTATGAAAATGTTTCACTACGTAACGTAACATTAACCTTCTCAAAAGTAAATGCACAATTAGGCCAGATATTACCTTTAGTAATGAATACCCGATTTCCTGCATTCTCAAACCAAGTTCTATCTGCAATAACAGTATAGTCTGTCAATATAGGCTGATTATAACTTATACAGTATTCTTTACCACTATAGCAGAGCTGGTTGGTATAATCGGGAATTTGAGTAATAATAACTTCAGTATCTTCTTTTAAAGCTACAGAAATATTCTGAAGTCTTTTATTTTGAGTAGAAGATGAACCTGGAATAGTATATATACCATCTTCATGTACATTAATTTCTTTAAATGCGCCATTCTCATCATTATATCCTAATCTTAAATATTGAACTTTATCATTATAGCCTTTAATTTCTACATTAATAGGATTAGCTTTACTTCCATAGAATGATAAACCATTAACACCATTAGTTGCTATAATATATTCAGAATGAACATCAAAATTGTTTCTATTCCAAGTTGTAAAATCTGCTTGATAAATACCAACCCCACTATTCAACTTCCCTTGAAAACCATACATATAAGCATCAAGTCCATTACCACTGAAATCTTTGAGGATAGAGGTAGGGAGTTGCTCAATAGTAGCTTCTTCTGTTACTGTTTGAGGATTACAATAAAAGCCAAAATTCTTTTGAGCTCTAACGCTGGCAGGTAAATGATAGATACCACTTTTATCAATAGCAATAGTACCTACTGTACCGTCTTCTTTGTTGTATCTATATGTTATAACAGCATTGCCTGTATATTTAATATCGAATCCAGCAGTAAAACTATTAAAACCTCTAAAAGCTATGACATATTTTAACTCTGTACCAGCGGGAATAACTATTTTCTTTGGGGTAGAAGTAATACCTGTATTATCAAGCGTCCAATAAGTAAAATCCTCAGCATAAGATTCTATTACATCTAACTATGTTAACTTCTACTTACTAGGACTATACCAACATACTAGACTGTCATTAAACCAATCAGGATATACTGGAGCTGATTCACCTGGCATTAACCATTCACCCAATACCACAGCACCTTCATCGGTATACTAACTAATACGTATATGCTTACCTGCAAAGATACTAAAGTCAATCTAATTGTTATCCTTTACAGTAAGTATTATAGGGGTTAAAGTAGGATCATCTGTAAGAGTATTAATGATAAGCTGCCCAGTAATATTAGCAGGTTCTATAAACGAATCTCCCTTCTCTATATGATACAAAGAAGGGAATACAAAGTATGCCTATGGATTTATAAATATAGGTTGATATAAACACGTTTTCATTCTAACTCCATTTCTTTTATGTACACATAAATAGCAAAGTGATCGTCAAATTCTATAGTATAGATATTATCTTCCCATTTACTACTAATACAGGTACGGTTATGTTCTTCTTCAATGAGCTCAGCAACTAATGTATCGTCTATACAACTCTTAGCTTTCTCCTCAGAGTCAAATACAGCATCTACTTCCTTGTATATATCAGGCTCACAATATTGACTGCTATCAAATTCCGTTATAACTAAATATATTCTCATTCTATAGTAATTTGTATGGGTTCATTAATATCTTTATGCTCCTTAAGCATACTATATAACTCTTTAAAGGTATTAGTACTATTGATTACTTGTCCCTTTACTTTATTCTGTCCAACAAGTATACAACCATCTGTATCTTCTGGAGTATTACCTATATGGATTAACACACCTTCATAACCAGGAACTCCTACTAATCTAGGTAAGTAGCCTTTACAGAATGAGTACTGTTTATAGTTACTAAACTTAGGAGATTGTACATCTAAAGTAATACTGTAAGTACCAGTGGGTATTGCTGTCACTCCTTTAATCTTAATGCCCTTAATTTCATCCAGAGTCATTTTAGAATCTAATCCTCTATCTGTATCTTCAAGAGTATCACAGATATACATCAGATCATATCCTTCTCCAGATGCATATTGTTCATCTGAGTAAGTCTTACAGTATAGTTTACCTATAGTATACTTATCTCCTTTAAATATTCTTTTTAATACTAATTCCATATTATTCATTATTAGTTTTTTCTACTACTCACTGACTAATCATCTAACATATTACCAACTAAGTCAGCAGCTAAGTTCATACCAAATGTTTTGGCATCATTATCTATCTCACTTACCTTAACGTTAATCTGAAGTAATAGTAAATATATTTGTTCTAACAGTTCCCTGTTTGTCATGTGTGCTAAGTACGGGTTCATATTATTCAGTAATATATATCGTGGCAAGTAGATTTGCTGACTATAAAGAACTCATTTGAAATATAGTAGTACCAGCATTTGTTATTCTAGACGTATTAGCTACATAAAAGGTGTGTGATGTGGAAGTAGCACTATTGTATGCATAATTAGTTACGCAAGTCATGTTCGTACTAGAAGTTACTGTTACACTATAATAGTTTGGATAAGCTCTAACAATTACTCCCTTGCCACTTATAGTAATAGGTTCCGAATTACTTGTTCCAGCTGAAGACGTAGATATAGTAAGTGACTTCGTGCTATCTGTAGCATTTACTATGTATATTGCTTCTCTATAATTATCAGGAAAATTATATGAAAACTGGGGGGGGGTTGGTAGATTTGCATTAAACTCAGCTTTAGTAATACATTCATTGGTAGATTCAATACTAAGACCTTCAGCATTAGCCTCTGCCTTTGTAACTAATTCGTTAGTAGATTCCATATTATACGTCTCTTAAAATTATAACTTGTAAACAGTAGTCTGAATCATAAGCTTGCGCAATATCGTTAGTATAGCTTAATAACTAAGAAGTCTTAGATAGTTTATACATATTACTTTGACTATTACCATAGCAATAATGAACATCGTACTATAATTGATTATAGTCATCAGTATGATATTCAAAGGTATATAAACCATAGTACTGATACACTCCTTTACTTTTTATAACTGCATCACCACTAAAGCTATCTGCATTCACATAAAAATTTACATCCCTAGAGGAACTATTAATCACAGTTGTATAATGACTGTAATTGCCAGATTCAATATGCATATCCCCCCCCCTGAGGAAGATTATCATTGAATTCCTATTTAGTAATACATTCGTTACTAGGACTAATACTTAAACCTTCAGTATTGGCTTCAGTTGCAGTTACTAGTTCATTAGTTGCTTCCATTCTTCAACTCCTCCACTTGTTTCTTTAAGTCTTCAATTTCTTGCTTAAGTAGTTTAATACCTTCTATAGCTACTACTGCAAGCATATCATACTGCACAGCTTTAATACCCTTATCATCCGTCTTTACTAATTCTGGAAAGTGTTCCTCTAAATTCTATGCAATAGTACCTATTTGATGTTTATCATACATATCAAACTCTATAGTTGGTATATCGCATATTTGTTCTAGAGTATGTTGTAATGGTTTTATGTTAGATTTTAATCTAATATCAGATTCTTTAAAGAACCCAGCTGCATAAATACTGGCATATGATTCTCCATTACCTCTTCCGAAAGCGTAATCATTTATATTGCCGTCCAAATTACCTTGCATTGTTCTATAGTTAAACCATATACGTGGAACATTAGAATTAGTAAAGTTAAACTCATTAGTATTTACTAGACCAAAGTTTCTAGCACTGTATAAGCAATCATTTATATCAAAGTCAAACCACTCTTTAATATTACCCTGTGTATCTAGAACATCAAATGTCTATGTCTCATTATCATTTCCATATGCAACTGTATATGTACTATTATGAGCTACTATATTAGTAGATTCACAATCACAAGTGTAATAGTAGTTAGCACCGCCCCTAAGATATATAATAAACTTAGACAATTGAGTTATTTGATGCATAGAACCTACAGCAGTAGCTCCACCCCACGAACCAACATAGGCATTCAATTTCTAATAGATAGATATTTGTCCCCATCCTGCACCACCAATTTCCATATCTACGTATAGAGCAAATCCTCTTGAATTTGTAGCCCAAGACGGTTTAGCATCACCTTGTGAATCAGTATTTAGAGTATTATGAATGATAAGGTGTAAAGGAAATGTAGTTACATTAGGATCTGCATCAAAGTCACAAGGATACCAATGATTTTCATCAAAGCCTTCTCCTCTAAGAGATACTACTTTTCTATTGTGTCTGTCTTTGTCCAGAATACTATCTCTAGTTACTTTCTTATCTCCTATAAATATATTATTCATATCTTTAGTGTTAAGGGTGAGGGTAATCACCCCCCCCCACTTTTAAATTAATACTATTTTTATTCGTCTAATACTATTAGTGTAGTTGCCCACATGTTAAGTCCACCAGTTGTATAAGCAGGTTGTAGTATTATTGAGTTTGCTTGAACTGTTTTGTTAAACCATGCAGTATAATAGTCATAGTCTGTAGCTACTCCATTTGAATGAAATCCTATAGCTCTTACTGCTATATCATTGGGATTAGTAATTACAGTTTCTGAAACAGGTTTTTCATTATAGCCTACCGTATACCAATCAATCTTACCAGGTTCTACTACAGTCAATTGATTATTACGATACAGATAGATCTGATGTGAACTGAGATTAGCAATCATAAGTGGAAAATCAGTTCTATCAACTGAATCAAAAACATAACTCAAATTATCTTGAAGTTTACTCCAATCAAACTAAAGCAACTGGGTGTCTTTTACATAGACACCTTCAGCATTGCTTGAACCTACTTTTAAATCGCTATCTATCATATCAATCTACTACAAAATAAGCGGTATTATCATTCTTACTCAGACTATTATATTCAGATGTAGTCTTCTTAGTCATTACATTAATATTATCTGAGTTAACTAAGTCTGCTATCTCTATAAATGCGCTATCTGCACTATTATCTGAGTTAATACTAATTCTCTTAGTGTACAATACACTACCTGTATAATAAGTTATGATGAAATGTAATTGATACGTACTACTATCAGCATTCTTCCAAGCATTCACACAACCTAATTCTATACAGTTGTTAGCATCACCATCTACATGTATATAGTATCTAGTATGATTTGAGATAATATCATCTACTACAGCACGGAAGCTTTCCTTACTACCAAATATATTGTTAGTAGCTGTCTCAGCAGCTGAACCAGTTTCCTTACGATTAGTTAAGAAATTATTTACAGCTGAAACAACGAATGTCTTACCGTATCTGTTATCATCTACATACTTCTTAGTAGCAGGACTATAAGTAGTAGTAGGGGTATATTCTGTCGTTTGGCCAAATGTAAGTACCATATTTTCATTAACTAAATTATAGTTATCTCTACTTACACTATGGCCAGTATTACCTGAAATGATAATATCACATACTACTAACCTTCTATTGTCCTCACTACCGCTTGTAGTTCCAGTAGTTTGTGTTAAGCTAAGCACAATTCTATTACTACCACTGTCATAGGTAGCCGCAAAACAAGGTTGATATATCTGAGCTATTACGCCTAAAGTCAAACCTAAATCAGCTATAATAATCTTATTAGCTTCTATAGCGTCTTTTAAGTCATTATACTCAGTATCTGTTAACTGGTCTGCAGCTGCAGTCTCAAGTACAAAAGTACCAGAATCCCCACTACCACCACCTTGTATAAGCTTATATGTACCATTATCAGCTAAGTATCTAGTACCATCTCCAGTAGTAGTTATCTTATCTATTTTAACCTTATCTGCAGCAGTAAGTACACCAGCTTTAGTAGTAGTTGCAGCAGTTAGAGTTTTAGTAACTGAGGACTGCTTAAGAGAGCCATATACTCCATTACTCTTATCAACATACTAAGTACCTTCAGTAATACTAACAGTTTCACCAGTAGCATCAATACTACTACCAGGAATATAAGCAATTATTCTATTAGGCAAACTATCTGCAGTAGTCTTAAGCAAATTACCTTCAGTAAGGCTAAACTTAGCATCCAATGCGGTTTGAGTTGCAGTAGATATAGGTTTATCAGTATCTGCTGTATTATCAACGTTACCTAATCCTACTTGAGCTTTAGTAACTTCATGTGGATTAGTTTTATTATTGATATGTGTTTCTAAGTTAGTCTGTACAATATCAATATCAGCAGTAATGCCAGCTTGATCTTTTAAGCCATTCAACTTAGTCTTATCCGCCGCTGTCATTATACCCGGTGTAGCTGTAGTAGCTGCATTGATTGTATGAATATTAGTACTAGTTTCCTGTTCTTGCTGTTTATAGAAGATATATTTCAGTACAACACTGTCTGGATCGTTATACGTAACACCATTAGTATCAACAATAAGTTTATTAGGTATTCTGTTAAGTTTGTCAGTAGTTGCCTTACCTTTATCACCAGCATATGCAGTAGAACTAGTTTCACCTAATGCTAATGATTGAGATATCTCAACATATGCAGTACCTGACCATCTATAAGTAAGGTTAGTATCCTGAGTAATATATATCTTACCAGATTCACCTGTATCAGGTAATGCACTAAAAGTACTAACTTCAATTACATCATCTACATATGAAGGCAATTGACTTGAAGGTACTAATCCATTCTAATCTAATGTAGCAATACCATTAGCTACTCCTTTAGAGTTATTAATAGCATTAATATTGTTCTGCAGTGTAGTATCTGCTGCTTCATATGCACTAGTAATATCTTGTTCAGCTTTAGTAGCTCTAGCAATCTCTGTATCTAAACTACCTTGAAGTGTACTAATAGCTTGAGTTCTATCACTAACTTCTTTACTTATCTTACTATCTAATGCAGCATCTGCTTCAGATCTTGTAGTAGCTTCATTATTTATATTAGATTGTAAAGTTGTATCAGCTGCCTTATAGTTAGTTGTAATAGTGTTTTCAGCCTGTGTAGCACGTTCTGTCTCTGCAGTAATCTTACTGTTCAGGTCACTGTTAGAACTGTCTATATTGCCCTGTAAAGTACTATCTGCAGCCTTTCTAGCATCCTCTTCTGCCTTTATATCATTAGGTAAAGTAACATCTAACTTTACTTTATCTGCAGCAGCCATAAAGCCAGCATTACTCTAACTAGCACAGTTAACTGTTTTAGTACCTGTTGAGTTAGTATCACTAATACGGTCATAGAAACTATATCTTAAGTCAACAGAACTGCCACTGTAATTAGGATCTAATATACCACTGACTAACTTAGCTGGATACTTATCTATAGTTGCATTAAGAGCATCTAAGTCATCTCTAACTTGTTTACCCTTAGAACCTTCATAGGCTGTACCTTCTTCTTCACCGATAAACAGACGCTCTGAGATAACAGTCATATTATTACCATCCCATCTATGAATGATATTAGTACGACCATATTCATCCTTATCCAGTCTTACATACATTCTATATTTAGACGGATCAGTAGTAGCCCATGTACCACCTTCCTGATACACATATAACTTCTTATCACCAGTATTGAAGTATACATCACCTACATTAGATGATACAAACTCTAGCTCTTTACTATTGCTTACATACTGTTTGATGTTTACCAAACTCTAGAGATTAACTTCTTGATCAGACACTTCCTCAAAATAATCTATAATTGATTTCATGTCCATCTTTCCGTTAGATAACTGATCCTGGAAAGGAATCATTTCCTCTCCAGTCAGTTTATCTCTAAGTTCGAGTTCACTTATTTTAACTCCTTTTACTATCATTTTACTTCGTCTGTTTTAATTTCTTCTGATACTTTAGTTAACTCGATGATAGCATCAATAAAGGCAGGCTTACAATATTGTTCTATATACTGTTTAATGATATTAACTTCTTCAGCATCATATTCTGTTTCACCCTCAGAATTATAAATCTTTAGTGCCAGAGAGTGCAGTTTAATACCACTACCTGTTTCATACAATAATTCACCTAATTGCTGTCTAACATCAGCGCAGACCTTATTAGTTTTCTTAATGTCTGTATATACTTCCAGTTGTGCAAAATTTATTTTCATAATCTATTATTCATTAATTAGAAAGATTTTCTATCATCGCGTAATATCTACTAGCGTATTCTTTAATTAGTGTAAAAGTAAAAGTATCTCCTTGGTTAATATCAACGTATTCTACTCTACCGCCATTCTAATTATATAAGATAGGATACTCCTAATTAGTACTACGATTCTATCTACCATATATTCTTACATTCGGAGAAGAAGCAGTAGGTACATAAGTGATTGTCATTGATACAGTCCAGTTAGCCTAGTTTATACCTAATTTAGATTCTACTATACTATATTCTGGCAGACCAATCATACAAGAACCATATGGTGCTACTATTAGCATACGACTAGCGTATGTCTAACGTTGAATTTTATTACTAGCTTCAGTAAATTCTGCAACACGATAACTATATCCAACAACATTGCCATTCATAGATATATCTCCATTACCATACATAGCAAGGTTATTGTTTAAACCGCCTGTTAAATCCATATACAAACCAGCATTATTGTATACGTATTCATCTGTAGCATTAGAAGTCATTCTACCAAAGTAACCAAATCCTAAACTACTAACAGTTCCCAATATCAGTTCTCTATAGTCCTGTTTG
>UMLT01003283.1_pt1 | contig 28903 bp, 41 predicted proteins | sample 1966641 | NCBI WGS metagenome assembly UMLT01 (sample SAMEA4836208, study PRJEB28245) | human gut metagenome | biome: gut microbiome; material: fecal sample | place: Denmark | collected 2008 | reverse complement strand
CCCGCCACGAGCCTACTGACAGTGCGTAACATGTGGCGGGTTCTGAACAGGCTTATGCTGATATGGCTTGCTAAAGAAACTTGCAAGGCAGAAAGCATGAGCCTTATATGCCAACATAGCTTAACTGGTAAAGCCGGGCCTCATGACAGCATAGCTGCGGGTTTAGTTGTGGGTTCAAATCCTGCTGTTGGCGAAAGCTGGGTCGCTCCCACCGGTGAAAGCCCGGCGCAGGCAAAACGCGATAGATAACCTGAACGCTGTAAGCAAAGCGGCAAGCCGATCAGGAGCGCGGCGCGATGGCAGACCGCAACTGGACTTCGAGAGCCTGAAAAAGTATGCCCGGCATCTGCTTGTGCGGACTCTGTTACTGACGCAGTTACGCATCGCCGAAAACCATTTATCAAAGCAGAAACCGTAAACCAGCAGACGGGATATAAAACGGGTTGGATGCCGCGTTGTGATTTCCTACGCGGAATATAAATAGAGGAAATCAAAAAGCGTTGCGGATTTGCTACCCGCAACGGGTGAGACCGGCACAGCATATACCGGTAGGGCGGGAACGCGCTTCTCCTCCGGCGCAAAGGGGTTTTGGGGGATATAAGCCTACACAAATTGTGTGGGCTTTTTGTGTTGTAAAGCGAGGTGATAAAGTGGCATCAAGAAAAAATCCGGTGGGCGCACCACCTAAATACAGAAGCGTAAAGGCAATGCAAGAAAAGATTGATGCCTACTTTGAAGCCTGCAAAGGACAGCCGTTCGTAGACGATAACGGCGAACCGATGCGAAATAAAAACGGCTATATCATCTATGACGATAAAAAGCCGCCTACTGTGACAGGGTTGGCGCTTGCACTTGGTTTTGCATCAAGGCAGGCGCTTTTGAATTATCAAAACAAACCAGAGTTCAATGACACGATTACGCGTGCAAAGGCCCGTTGCGAACAGTACGCAGAAGAAAGATTGTACGACAAAGACGGCTCCGGCGGCGCACAGTTCAGTTTGCGGGCAAATTTTGGATGGGATGACAAACCGAAGCAAGAGAGCGCGGGAACGGTGAATATTATTTATGATGTGCCAAGAGAATAAACATATCAAGGATATTATTTCGCCAGCATTTTATAAGCCGTTCTGGGATATTGAAGATGGTAAAGTTCAAGAGTTTGTGGCAAAAGGCGGACGTGGCAGCACAAAGTCAAGCTTCATTGGCGTTGAAGTCATTTTGCAGCTGAGAGCACATCCGCAATGCCATGCAGCAGTGTTCCGCAAAATCGGCAACACACTGCGCACAAGCGTTTATGCGCAGATTGTCTGGGCAATCAATGAGCTTGGTTTGCACGATCGTTTTCGTTGCACGGTCTCCCCTATGGAATGCACCTATTTGCCAACTGGACAAAAGGTGCTTTTTTTCGGCGTTGATGACCCCGGAAAGGTAAAGTCAATCAAAGTGCCGTTTGGTTATATCGGCATCTGCTGGTTTGAAGAACTAGACCAGTTTGACGGTGAAGAGCAAATCCGAAACGTAGAGCAATCCTGCCTGCGCGGAGGTGACTGGTTCATTACGTTCAAGAGTTTTAACCCGCCAGCAATGGCGCGGAATTGGGCAAACGGGTACGCTCTGAAAGCCCGCGAAGGCAAGCTGGTGCATCACTCAACCTACAAAACAACGCCGACGGAATGGCTCGGAGAGCGGTTCCTGGCCGATGCTGAATACTTGGAGCGCACAAACGAAACAGCATACCGGCATGAGTATTTAGGCGAAGTTGTCGGAAGTGGCACGGCGGTATTTGAGAATCTGCGCATTGAGAAAATCACCGATGAACAGATTGCCAGCTTTGACCATATCAAGCGTGGCGTGGACTGGGGCTGGTACCCTGACCCGTGGGCATACAATGCGATGCACTATGACGCGGCACGCCGAACGCTGTACATCTTTGATGAGCTGACACGGCGCAGAACCAGCAACAGGGACACGGCACAGCTGCTTTTGGATAGAGGGCTGACGCGCGAGGACAAAGTCTGCGCGGATAGTGCCGAACCAAAATCCATTGCGGACTATAACAAGTACGGCGTGAAAACATTCCCTGCCCGCAAGGGGCCGAAATCTGTTCGTTACGGCACAAAATGGTTGCAAATGCTGGCGGAAATCGTGATCGACCCGGAACGTTGCCCGGACACTGCAAAAGAGTTCAGCGAGTACGAGTACGAGCGAGACGCGAAAACAGGGGAAGTTTTGGAGGGGTATCCAGACATCAACAATCATCACATTGATGCAGTGCGTTATGCGATGGAAAGCACAGCGAACAAGGCGGGAGACACCGCCGAAACCAGATACAAGAGCATTTTCGTGTAAAGGCGGTGAGAAGACGTGAAAACATACCAAGATTTTGTAGCGGTTGGCGAGGACGAAAAGGCCCGCATGAGTTTCATACTGGGCGCAATCAATGAGTATAAGGCCGACCATAGCACACGCCTTGCAGCGAACGCCAACAAGTATTACCACGGAGAAAACCCTACAATCAACAAATACGAGAAAATCATTTACGACATGCAGGGCAAGGCGCACCGTGACATGTACACGGCAAATCACAAGATAGCAAGCAAGTTCTTTGGCTTGGTCGTAGACCAAGAAGTTTCGTATTTGCTGGGCAACGGTGTTTCATTTCAAAAGCCGGAGACAGAAAAGGCGCTGGGTGCGACGTTTGACGAAGATATTATGGACGCTGCCCGCCATGCTTTGATTGACGGGACATCCTTCGTGCTTTGGAATCTCGACCATGTGCAGGTGTTCGCAGCAGAGGAATTTGTTCCACTGTACGACGAGGAAGATGGCTCCATTAAAGCCGGAATCCGTTTCTGGCAGGTGGCAGACAATAAGCCACTACGCGCCACGCTGTACGAGCTTGACGGCTACACAGAATATCTAAAGCCCAAAAGCGATGATATGGCGATTCTCAAGCCGAAACGCGCTTACAAGTTGAAGCTGCGCACCAGCGAGGCAGACGGCACAGAAATTTATGACGGTGAGAACTATCCCGGATTTCCTATTATCCCGCTGAAAAACGGCGAGCAGGCCCACAGCGAGCTACAGGGAAGACAGAATACCATTGACGCGCTCGACCTTGCTAGCTCCAACATGGTTAACAACGTTGACGAGGGCAACCTGATTTTCTGGGTGTTGACCAACTGCGGAGGCATGGACGAGCAGGACGATACAAAGTTCATCGAGCGTCTTAAAACGACTCATGTCGCTCACGCTGACGGTGACGAGGGCGCAAAGGCCACGCCACAGAGCATCGAAGCTCCGTTCCAAGGCACGCAGGCGACTATTGATATGCTCACAAAAAAGCTATACGAGGACTTCCAGGCGTTTGATTCTGCGGCTGTCAGCGCTGGCAACCAAACTGCAACGGCTATCAAGGCTAGTTATGTGCCACTCGACCTGAAAACGGACAAGTTTGAAAGCTGCGTGACGCGCTGCATCAAGGGCATTTTGGCGGTTGCCGGGCTTGATGACGAACCAACTTATACGCGCAACCAGATTATCAATAAGCAGGAAGAGGCGCAGACCGTGCTGCTGGGCGCGGAGTACTACGATGATGAATACATCACCAAAAAGCTGCTGACCATTCTCGGAGACGCAGACCAGTACGAGGATTTGATGAAGAGAAAGGCGGCAGAGGAGTTAGACCGTACAATTACTAACCAGCCGCCTAACGAGCCACAGAACCAGCCGAGAGAGGGAATGAACGGCAATGAAGAATGACAAGAGATTGAAAGGGGGAAAACCAAAATGGGAGGTCGGGGCTCCGGAAGTAGCCGCGGCGGCGGAAAAGCTGGCGGGTTAGATAAAAATTTAATCAATCGCGCAAATGCAGCATCTGTAATGGATATGGGAGATATTATCAATCGAACATACCACAGAAATATTGAAGAAATAGGCAATTTGTCGCTTTCATCTGAAGAAAAAGCAAAAGCTATGGCAGATATGCGCTCTTTGTCCAATGATGCGCTTTCCCAAGCGGCGAAAGCAGTGAATCCTTACGCAAGCGGTAGGTCTAGGCTAACATCTGCACAAAAAAGTGGCTCTGCAGCAGACAAGGCGGCAATCGCAAGAGGAAGGGTCGATAGTTATATGTCGGGTTTGCGCGAAACGTCAAACAGAAATAAAAAGGCAGCAGAAGCAAAAACCCTTACAAGCGCTTTAACATCTGCAACGTCCTCTGGAAGTTTGGAAGTAACAGTAAACGGAAAAACGTACTATCGCGCAAACCGTAGAAGTAAGACTTGGCGAGTACGGTAAAAGAGTATGCTGAATTTTGAAAACCTCGACAAAGCCAACTTTTTAGGCGTTGGCAAATACGATACGCCGATTATCCAGCCGGAACACATTGATGTGCGGCATTTGGAATGGATTCCATTCAACTTTGCAAAAACCTGCACGGGCTGCGAAACAAAAGGCGTTCACTTTTTCGTGGATGATTATCAATTCCAAAGGGTGTGGAATCAGCCTGACAGGTACATTCCGCTGCTTCGAAAATTTGGCGCTGTGTGTGCGCCTGATTTCTCAATGTATACGGATATGCCGCTTGCTATGCAGATATACAATCACTATCGCAAGCACTGGCTGGCGGCATACTGGCAGCAATGCGGGATTCACGTTGTGCCAACCCTGTGTTGGAGCAACGTGCAAAGCTACGAGTGGTGTTTTGACGGCGAGCCACAACATTCGATTGTGGCGATTTCTAGCGTGGGAACGCAGAAAAGCAAGCAGAATCAAGCGCTGTTTGAAAAAGGCGTTCGGGCGGCATTGGCAAGGCTTGAACCCAGTGAGATTTTGTGGTATGGCAAATGCCCTGAAGAATTTGACTGGAACGTTACTAGAATTCAGCCATATTATAAGCAAGTAAAAAGGAGATGTAATAATTGGCGGTAGAGGTTCTGGAAGCGGAAGAGGCAGCAGTAGTGCGAGTATAGAATCCTTAAAAGAAAAAGAAAAAAGACTGGATTCCCAAATTGACAAACTGAAAAAAAGTTGGCGGATTACGCATCAAAAAATCCTGCGTGGAATATGCCAAGCGGATATGGTGTCACGCAAAGAAAAAGACAGGCGCTTGAGGAAAAACGACGTGCAATTACCAATAAAATAGTGGAAGAGGTCAAAAAACAAAGTGCCGCCGAAAGGGCTGTTGAAACAAAGGGAAAAACGTTTGTGAATTCTTTTGGTGAAGCTACAAAAAGAGAAATCACCACTTCAACGTACAAAAGCAGCCAAGCGAAACTAAGCAAAGAAATTATGGGGTTTGTCGGTGGCGAGATCAATAGAAAAAAACAGACTAAAAGAAGAAAATGAGAAAACCTGATTATGCCCACAAACTGACGGATGAACAGCTCGCCGAGCTGGAACAGCGCATCGCAAAGCTGTACAAAAAAGCTGCTGACGAATTGACCGACACGGTGAAAGCCTATTTTGATCAGTTCAAGAAACGTGATGCAGCCATGAAAGAAAAGCTCGATGCAGGCGAAATTACAGACCAGCAGTACAAGCAATGGCGGCTTGCGCAGATTGGGCGAGGCAAGCGTTTTGAAGCCCTGCGCGATAAAATGGCAGAAAGATACACCAATGCCAATGCAACAGCTGTGGCATACGTCAATGACGCCACGCCGGGCATCTACACGCTGAACCGAAATTATGCAGCTTACAAAATCGAGCAGGTTTCCGACAAAGCAGATTTTACGCTGTGGGATGAGCAGACCGTGAAACGTCTGATTGTGGAACAGCCTGACTTGATGCCGTACTACCCGCCAAAGCGGGCATTGCAGCGCGGTATTGATTTGAAGTACGGCAAGCAGCAGATTACAGCCAGCGTGACAAGCTCCATCCTGCAAGGCAAGGGAATTGGCAAGATTGCAGATGACCTGCAAAGCCGTATGCGGGATATGAGCCGCGCAAGCGCTATCAGAACGGCTAGAACGGCGGTCACAGCAGCAGAGAACGCGGGACGGCTAGATACTTACCGTTCCGCGCAGGATATGGGCATAAAGCTGAAAAAACAATGGGTGGCAACGTTAGACAACCGCACGCGGCATGCGCACGCGGTGGCAGACGGGCAAACGGTAGATGTGGAAAAGCCGTTTATTATTGATGGTTATAAGCTCATGAAGCCTGGCGATGAATCTGCGCCGGGATACCTAGTGTATAATTGCCGCTGCACAACAATAGCGGATTTGCCAGATGTGCCAAAATCGCGGCATGAGTTGCGGAGAGCGATAGACCCAGAAACAGGGAGAAGCGTACTTGTCCCATATATGAATTACACGCAATGGGATAGCTGGAAAGAAGCAGAAAACAGATATGCGTGGGAAACATATATGAAAAAAGGGCGTAATTTTTCATCAGACAAAAGACAATTTGCGGAATACCGCAAAGTTTTAGGCGATAAAGTGCCAGATTCAGTTTACAAGTTCCAAGATTTAAAGTATAATGATATTGAAATTTGGCACGCGTTAAAGACCTTAAAAAAGCAAACAATATTTGTAGAAAAAGCGCAATGCGAAACGACGGAAAGAAAATTCAAAGAATATCTTTTGAAGCCCGGCGCAAAACATGCGAAAGAATTTTTCGACGTTGGTTACACCGCGGAAAGCTCAATGCAGCTACGTTACGACATTGCAAAGCAATACGATGAGAGCAAAGTTCAAAATGTAATAGAGCTGGAAGATGGTAGCAAAAAGTATTCGATTCCCATGAAGTTGGGGATAACGGAGAAAAAGCAATTCTTGACTTGCTGGATAAAAGAACCCGGCAACGGAAAACCGAGAATTACAACAGCCTATAGAAAGGATGCAGACAAGTGATACGCGAATTTGATAAAGTAAAAGTAACTGCATCTGGGAAAATTGGTGTGGTGGTAGATATACGGGGCACGAACGTTTTGCGTTACCTTATCGAACTTGACGAAAACAATCAAATTATTGATTGCAATGAAAACGAAATCGAAAAGTTAAAATGAAAATCACACTTGAAGACCACAGCGCCGAGGTGCTGGAAGCGCTTGACGCTGCTGTTGGAAGAGCACTCGAAAAATGCGGCCTTGTAGCAGAGGGATACGCTAAAAAGCTATGCCCTGTTGATACAGGAAACCTACGCAACAGCATTACACACACTGTGACAGACAACGGCGAACGCGCCGCCTACGTTGGCACAAACAGTAAATACGGCGTGTATGTTGAGTGCGGTACTGGCATTTACTATCCGGGCGGAAGACAAACGCCGTGGTTATATCAAGATGCTAAAGGCAATGTACATTTGACGCACGGCCAACGGGCAAAGCCTTTTATCAAGCCTGCCGTTGCCGAGCACGGCGAACAGTACAAAAGAATCATCGAAGCAGAGCTGAAAGGCAAATAAGCCTCTCGGCTCTTTTTATTAGCATCTACCGCGTTTGCGGCAGGTGCTATTTTTATACGCAAAAACAGCGAAGCACTGCTGTTTTGAATAAATAAAACTCAAATGGCGAAGAACCGCCACCGAAGAAAAGGAGAGAACCCCCATGGCAAAATTTACACGCGCTGAAATCCGTAAAATTATTGGCGAAAGCTGCACTGACGAAATTGAAAATCAGCTGGTGGCGCTCCATCTGGGCGTTGTTGACCCGCTGAAGGACGACGTCACGCGGTATAAAGCCGATGCAGAAAAGCTGCCGGGCGTTCAGAAGGAGTTGGACGACCTGAAAGCGCAGGGCGACGGCGGCTACAAGGCTAAGTATGAAGCAGAGCACAAGGCTTTTGGGGACTACAAGGCCAACGTAGACGCTGAAAAAACGACGGCTGCCAAAGAAAAGGCGCTGTCAGACGTCTTGCTGAAAATCGGCATTTCTGAAAAACGGATTTCCTCTGTCGCACGGCTGGCAAAGGGAGACGGGCTGCTGGACAAGCTGGAACTGGACGATAAGGGCGCTATCAAAGACGCTGCTGCGCTTGAAAAGAGCCTCAAGACCGATTATGGCGAGTACATCACCAAGAGCAGCACCAAAGGCGCAGAAACGTCTACTCCCCCTGCAAACAACGGAGGGAAAGCCCTGACGCGGGAGGACATTTACAAGACGGACGACAAGGGCCGCTATGTACTGTCCACCGCAGAGCGTCAGGCTGCGCTTGTAAACCTCATGCAAAACGAATCTGACGATTAACAGAAAGGAGCCAAAATATGGCTGCAAAAACTAACCTGACTACCGCCGCCCAGATTACTGTCAACGCCCGCGAGGTTGACTTTGTCACCCGCTTTGGCAAGAACTGGGACGCGCTGCGCACCATCATGGGCATTATGCGCCCTATCCGCAAGGCCCCCGGTACGAAGCTGGTATCCTATGAGGCCGCTGTTGACGGCACTCTGGCTGGCGGTACGTCCGTTGCCGAAGGCGATGAGATTCCGCTGACCAAGATGAAGGTCGAGCCCAAAACCTATGGCGACATTGAGATTGCCAAGTATGCTAAAAGCGTATCCGTTGAAGCAGTCGCCAAGTACGGCGCAGATGTTGCCGTTGAAAAGACCGACGAAGCGTTCCTTGTCGCCTTGCAGAACAAGGTTCTGGGCGACTTCTACGCCTTCCTGAACACTGGCTCTCTGGCTGTAGCTGCTACCACTTGGCAGCAGGGTCTTGCTTTGGCAAAGGGCAACGTGCTGGACAAGTTCGCCAGTATGGATCGTGATGTTACCGAGGTTGTCGGCTTTGCCAACATTCTGGACTTTTACGGCTATCTGGGCGACAAGGAAATCACCACGCAGACCGCCTTCGGCCTGACCTATGTTCAGAATTTCATGGGCTACTCTACCCTGTTCCTGCTGCCCGCAAAGTACATCGCCCGCAACAAAGTAATTGCTGTCCCTGTTGAGAACATCGACCTGTATTACATTGACCCCGCCGACAGCGATTTCGCCAAGCTGGGCTTGAACTATACCGTCGAGGGCGAAACCAACCTGATTGGTGTGCATGTTGACGGCGACTACAGCCGCGCAACTGGCGATATGTACGCTCTTATGGGCATGAAGCTGTGGGCAGAGTACCTGGACGGTATCGCCGTTGCTACCATTACGCCCGCAGAAACCAAGAGCGCCGTCAAGGCGGAACAGTAAAAAAAGAGGGAGTGCAATGCTTGAAGAATTGATGAGGGAGTGCCGGAACTGGTTTGTAATCCCGAACGGCGTACACCTGGGCACGTTTGCCATCAAAGACGGCAGCATTGCGCTGCCTTTTTTGGCTGTGGGGCAATATTTCCGCATTATCGGGAGCGTGTTCAACGATGGTGTGTACCAGTACGGTGCTGACAGCTTGACCGACGAAACGTTCAACGGTGTCGTGTGGGCGCTGTCTGTGCCCGCTGCCTTTGTTTCTCTGGCTGATGACGTGGAAGCATGGCGCAACAAGTATGAGAACGCTGCAAACAGCCCGTTTCAAAGCGAAAGTTTTGCAGGGTATAGTTACACCAAATCGAGCGCAAGCGGCAATTCTGGCGGCTCTGTGACGGGTTGGCAGAGTGTGTTTGCGGCACGGCTGAATAAATGGAGGAAGATATGAGCTTGCTTGATGATTTTTCGCACAGCTGCATCATTATGGACAAACGGACAAAGCCTGACGGAGAGGGTGGCTATGCTACCGAGTGGAGCGAGGGCGCAGAGTTTGCGAATTACGTTGCATTGGACAGCAGTCTTGAAGCACGGCAGGCCGAAGCGCAGGGTGTGACTAGCGTGTATACCGGCATTGTGCGGAAAGATGTGCCCATCGAGTACGGAAGCGTGTATAAGGACGTGACGACCGGTGCGTATTTCCGGGTGACGAGCCGCCCAGAAGAAAAGCAAGCCCCGGCAAGCGCTTCCCCAATGCTGAACGGCCTAAAAAGTTTTACGGCTGAACGATTATGGGGTGGATTGCCGACATGACAAAGGGCGCTGCATTACAGCAGTTTTTCGGGCAATTTATGACCGCTTACGCCACAAACGCCGTGCCGGATGATGTGACGCTTCCCTACCTGACCTATGATGCCGTGTTTGACGCATGGGGCGGCGGGGCGGTATCGCTGACGGTCAACATGTGGTTCCATACCACGAGCGAAGCGGTGCCCAATGCAAAGGCGCTTGAGCTTTCGGAGGCGCTGGGCATTGGCGGCGTGACGCTGCCGGTAGATGACGGCTTGATTTGGTTAAAACGCGGCTCCCCTTTCTGCCAGGCGCTGGCAGATGACACAGACAAAAACCTAAAACGGCGGTACATCAACGTGACCGCCGAATTTTTATGCCTAAATTGAGGTGAAAGCATGAAATTTACTCGTATTCCTGAATCTGCGTTTAAGGAACTTGTCTTGAACGCGGGCTATCTTGCAACTACGTTTGACCCGGCTGCCGGTACTGCGCCGGAAGAAAGTGCGCTGCTGGGCGCCACGACCGGCGGCATTAACTTTACGGCTGTGCCGAGCTTTACCGACTTCGGCGAGGACATCGACAACTGCCCAAAGAACATGAAAGAGCTGAAGCAGATTGAATCTTGGGAAGTCAAGTGCAGCGGCACTTATGTTTCGGCATCGGCAGAGAATGCCAAGAGCATGCTTGGCGCTGCGGATATTACGACCACTTCCAAGGTTTCCAAAATCGCGCCGCGCAACGACCTGAAAGACAGCGACTTTACCGATTTGTGGCTGCTGTGCGATTATTCCGACAAGCACGGCACTACGAATGGCGGTTTCTGTGCTATCCACATGCTGAATACGCTGTCCACCGGCGGTTTCAGCTTGCAGACCGGCGACAAGGAAAAAGGCCAGATGAGCTTTGAATACACGGCGCACTACTCCATTACCGCGCAGGACACTGTGCCGTGCGAGGTGTATATCAAAGCAGGAGAGGATGAAGCCTAATGCGGATTTTTTCTGAACTTAGCACCGATGAAGCGCTGGAAGTCGTTTTGCAAATCGCGCAGCCCATCACAAACCTGATTGATGATGAAGCACTTGTGAAAGAGATGCAGAAAGCAATGCCGAAGGGCGAAACGACCCGCATTGCAATGCAGCGTTTCGGCCTTGCGAAAATCGTTAAGCTGCTGAACATTGCGTTGAAGCAGCACCGCGAGGATGTATACGCAATCCTTGCACCGTTCAACGGCCTGACGGTGGAAGAAATCGGCAAACAGAATTTCCTTATCACCTGCAAGCAAGCTGCCGACCTGCTGAACGATAAGGGTTTTGTCGATTTTTTCAAATCGTATCTCGCTGGCGGACAGAACAAGTAATCCCTGTACTGCTGAAAATGCCGAAACTGAGCGCAAAGGCGCTTGTGTCGGCGCTGCCTTACGCTTTAAAAGCTGATTTTGAAGAGCAGCTGTACAAGGTGTACATGACAGACAGTGCGTGGAGCCTTGTGGTAGCTGTTACAGGCGTAAAGGACAGGCCAGCGAGATATATTGACATTATCCACCCGCCCAAAGTGGATACGCGGACACCAGAACAGGTGCAGGCGGATTTCAAAGACTTTGCGGCGCGGCATGGGTTGAAAGAAGCAGAGAAAAAAGCCGCCCAAACAGAGGGCGGCTAAACTTAGAAACAATTTTTGATAATGGCTTTATAGGTTGGCTCGTCAACTTCCAACAGGAAGCGCTTGCCGCTGTAACGCCATTGCGGGTCATCTATAAGCTGTATAACAACCTGATAAACGCCTTTTTGCTTGGCAGTCATTGCACCGGCAACCATGCCAGCACCACCAAACAAAGCACCGCCGACCATGCCGCGCATAACGCCGGAAGCCATAGATGTTTTGTGAGTTTCATCTACCACAGAGTAACCGGCAACAGTACGGCTGTTTAGTTCAAGTGCTGATAGCCCACCAACGTCCATAGAGACTTTGCCAAATGAAACAGACACTTTTTTGCCCATAAAATCACCGGCGATTACCGCATTCTTTGCTTTTGCCATAAAAAACACCTCCTATTGCTTAGAATACAGCAAATAAAGCAAAAATTCAAGAAGGGAGTGATAGATTGGACGTTTTTAACTTATATGCAAAATTAAGTCTGAACACAGACGAATATGAAAAAGGCGTCGAGAAGGCAAAAGGCGGCGCGTCGTCTTTGATGGACGTGTTTAGCGGTACGCTGCTTGGAAATGTTGTCTCAGACGGCTTGCGGACCGTAGCCAACGGCATTACGGAAATCGGGAAAACCGCTGCAAACATGGCCGTGTCAATTGGCAAGGCATCGTTAGATAGCTATGCGGACTACGAGCAGCTTGTAGGCGGCGTGGAAACGCTGTACAAAGATAGCGCGGGAATCATAGAGAACTACGCAAAAGACGCATACAAGAATGTGGGTCTTTCAGCAAATGATTACATGGAAACATCAACATCGTTTGCTGCTTCTCTGGTTTCAAGTTTGGGCGGTGACACAGAAAAAGCCGCCGAAATGGCAAATACTGCGATTTCGGATATGTCCGATAATGCGAACAAGATGGGTACGAATATTTCGTCCATCCAAGACGCATACAACGGCTTTGCGAAGCAGAACTACACAATGCTTGACAACCTAAAACTGGGCTACGGCGGTACGCAGGCTGAGATGAAGCGGCTTATCAAAGAAGCTGCTGCCATGAAAGACACGCAGAAAGAGCTTGGCGTAACGGTCGATTCAACCAGTATGTCCTATGCGAACATTGTACAAGCGATTCATGTCGTGCAGGCCAACATGGGCATCATGGGAACGACCAGCAAGGAAGCTGCAACTACAATTCAAGGCAGTACAGCGTCGATGAAGAGCGCTTGGGAAAATCTTTTGACTGGAATTGCAGACCCGGAGCAAGACTTTCAAGCCTTGGTGGACAACCTTGTTGACAGCGTTATTACTGCCGGAAACAACATTATACCGCGCATCAAAGAAATTGTGCCTACTTTGATTGATGGTTTGAGCGAACTGGTCACACAGCTTGCGCCTTATGTGAGCGGCGTGATTATGGAGCTTGAACCGACTATTGAAGAGGGCTTGCAGGCTCTTTTCGGCGGATTAAGCAGTGTAGCAAGTGAATTGCAGCCCATTGTTGCCGATGTGTTTTCTTTTTTTGGCGATGCAATTATTTCCGGGCTGACAAGCGCGATTGAAAACTCTGACTTTTCGCTCTTGCTTGACATTTTTGATAATGTTAAAACAGCAGCTGAAGAAGTCGTGCCTGTAATTGAAGAAATCGCACCAGCACTTGTGACGGTTGGTGCAGCTGTAAAAGGCTGGCAAATCGGGACGAAAATCCAAAAGATGGTGACGGCTTTTGACGAAGCTAAGGTTGCTGTTTCTTTGTTCAGCATGGGACTTTCTGACGCGGAAATTGCACAGGGTGCGCTCAATGGCACATTAAAGGCATCCGAAGTTTTTGCCGGATTGCTTACAGGGAAGATTTCTCTTATGACGTTGGCACAGGCGGCAGCGGCAAAGGCGCAAGCTGCTTTTAATGCGGTTTTGGCAGCAAACCCAATTACACTGGTTGTGGTTGCAATTGGCGCACTGGTTGGCATTTTGGCTGTGCTGTATGCGAAGAACGAAGATTTCAGAAATTCTGTAAATGGCGTTATTGAAAACATCTGGGCAAAAATCGAAGAACTTGTAGCATGGGTGCAGCCTTATGTTGAAGCGGCTATGCAGGTTATTGGGCAAGTCGTTACGCAGGCCATTACAGATTTGACACCAGTTATACAGAGCATCGGTGAAGCGTTCAGCGCTGCATGGAGCCTTGTACAGACTGTATGGGCATGGGCAAGCGCATTCTTTCAGGCTATCTTCCAGGCAATTGTTGTTATCTTTGCGCCGTTTGCACCGATTATCAGCGGATTCTTCCAGGGCGCGTGGATCATTATTCAAAGCATCTGGAATGTTGCGGTAAGCTTTTTCCAGACTGTGTTTAATTTGATTACCGGCGTGTTCTCTACGATTGACGCTGTGTTGTCTGGTGACTTTCAGAGCGCATGGGAGTCGATTCAAGGCATCTTTGAAGGTGCGTTTGACTTTTTCTCTACGGTCGGTCAAAACGTTGTAGAGGGCATCAAGGGTGGCATTGCGGCTGTTTGGGGTGGTCTTGTCAGCTTCGTGCAGGGCTTGTGGGATGGCATCAAGAGCATTTTTGTCATCAATGCAAGTGATGTAAAAAACAACACGGGCGTTAATGGCAGCCATGCAGGCGGCATGGATTATGTCCCCTATAACAACTACGTTGCAAATCTGCATCGCGGTGAGATGGTGCTGACAGCCGATGAAGCGGACAACTACAGACGCGGTAAGGGCAGCAGCAACGGTTTTAACCTGACGCAAAATATTTACGCGGCAAAGCAGACGCCGGTTGAACTGGCAGCAAGTACAGCAGCGTATTTTCAGCGGGCGAGGTGGGCGATATGAGTTTTTTAAGCAAGACTTTTAAATACGTCAACTCGCTGGGGCAGTCTATCGTGTTTGACTATGAGCACGGTTATCTTATCAGTAAGCCGGATGGCATTGATACAATTTCGGTCACTGCCAACACGGCGCAGGGCATCGGTCAAGTAGGCGCTACGGTGCAGTCTAAGGCCATCCAGACGCGGCCTATTACCATCAATGGCAGAGTTATAGGCAATGACGCGCAAGCGCTGAAAGACGCGCTTATGACAGTTGTACGGCCTGACTTGACCGGGGTGTTATATGCCGGAGACTGGCACATAGACGTTATTGTAACGGCATCGCCTACCATTGGCGCATCAAAACACGGTGCGCAGTTTCAGCTTGGCTTGCTTGCCCCCTACCCGTATTGGGAAAGCGGCGAACGAAAGGCAATGCAGCTGCGCGGCGTGCAAAAAGGTTTTAAATTCCCATGGAATATCAGCAAAACGTATTATTTCGGCAAAGTCATTGTGCTGAAATACATTGTTTTGCAGAATTTCGGGCAGTTTGATGTTCCGTTTATTCTGGAAATCAATTGCGTTGGCGAGACGGCAACAAACGTAGGCATTGAAAACATGCTGACAGGTGAAGTGCTGCGGCTGGAAAAAACGCTTGTGGATGATGAGCGTGTCGTTATCAAGACATCGCACGGGAAAACAACGGTCACAAGCTCTAAGGACGGTGACTGCCGGGGTGCACTTACGCTTGAAAGTACACTGTACAGAATCCATACGGGCGATAATGCGTGGAAACCTACTGCGGACAGTGGGCTTGAAAACGTTGAGATGAGTGTTTCGTTTGCGGAAGAAAGTGCGGGTGTAACGGTAATATGAGATTAGAGCTGTTCTCCCATGACCTTAGCAACCGACACGAAATCACACACGCGATCAGCAGCGAATTCAGCGACTACTATAACGATGTTGGGAAATTTACGGTAGTTTTGCCGATGGATGAGTACAACATCGGGATAGTGGAGCTGGATGCTGTTTTGTACATTGTAGAGCGAAAACTTGCGTATACTGTGGAAGAAATACAGTTTGATTGCGACAACAGCGAAATCACGTTGAACGGTTACAGCTTGAACAACAAACTGAACCGGCGTGTTATTGCGGCAACTGCCAGCATTGCCAACGTGGAAACGGATGTGTACAGCGTTATTACTGCCAACCTGCGCGGGCTGCCTGTACTGCTGGCAGAGAAAAAAGGCTTGACAGAAACCGTGAAAGCAACAGAGGTGTACGGGGATGAACTGTTAAACTGCATACAGCCGATTTTGACAGATGCCGAGATTGGGAACCGGATGGTTTTGGACTACAGAGCCAAAACGGAAACGTTTGAATTGTATAAGGGCGTTGACCGTACAGAGGGATTAAACGCGGTCCTGTTTGTGCAGGAACGCGGAACTGCGCCCGGGCTGGTAGTTGACAAGGATATTTCTGAATACAAAAATGTGTGCTACTGTGAAGCGCAGTACAAAGACGGTACAAAGTTTGTGGTGCAGGCTGGCACGGCCAGCGATGCGGAACGGCGCGAACTATGGACGAGGTTCAGCGGAGACGCACAGCAGGATGGAGAGACAAACGCCGCGTTTCAGACGCGCGTTAAGCAGTATGCAGCGTTGCAGCTAGGCAGCCATTTGAACCGAAACGGATTTGACATTGACGCGGACGGCGATGAACTAGGCACGGCATATAATGTCGGAGATTTGGTTTGGTGCGTTTCTTTGCGGCTGGGTGTAAAGTACAAGGCAAGAATAACGGCGGCAAAGTATTCACAGGATGCAAACGGGTCGAGCGTTAAGCTGGTTATTGGCGACCCGATTTTAACAGTGTTGAGGTGAGACAGTGGCAGAAATTAAAAATTTCCCGAATAATGTTGACGAATACATCGGGGCACAAAATGTCATGAAGTGGCTGCACGGGCGTACAAGCGGCGTTTTTGGCGCGGATGGCAATTTAAGTGTTACTGCAAACGGCAATATGACGGTAAGAGTATCGGATGGTGTTGGTTGGCTTGCGAACGACAAAGCAGACGGTACGGTTTTTTGGAATGATACCAAAGAACAGACCGGCAGCGAGTTACAGCTGACAATCCCGCTGGCGAATGCTGTATCGCCGCGCATTGACCGTGTTGTTGTGAGTTGGGACACAGTAGACTATGCAGCAAAACCGCGCATTGAAGTGCTGAAAGGTACGGCGGCTTCTACACCTGTTGCACCGGCGCTGACAAACAATAGTCTGTTGCGGCAGATTTCGCTTGCACAGATTGCAATTCCTGCGGCAGCAAGCAAAATCACGTCGGCCAATATTACCGATGAACGACTTGACAGCACAGTATGCGGGCTTGTAACTGACTGGGTAAGCGTTGATACCAAGGTAATGCAAGAACAATTTGCTGCTTTTCTTACCCAAATTAAAACTGAGCTAGATCATCTGCATGCTGGAACGGCTACGATGATGCGAGCGACCTATGACCCGCAGGGACGGCAGACCGATATTTTTAAGGCGATCGACAAGGTCTCCAACATCTACTACGCCAGGCTTACGCTGAACGGGTGGACGGCTTGCAGCAGCGCCGACCAGGCCAAAGGCCTGCTGTACCAGCAGACGGCTACGCTGACCTGCGCGAACAGCCATGCGCCGGTGGTGACGGCTGCCAGCGAGTTTTTGTCCGGCATCGGCTACGACAAGACCGGGGTGCCCGCTACCGATGATGTGCTGAATGAAGTGCAGGACATCATCAACGACGGCGTGACGGTCACGGCGTACAATTCGGTGCTGGTTAAGGTAAAAGAAAAGCCCACTGCCGAGATCCGGGCGCGGTGGGTCATTCAAAGCTGATGGAGGTTTAGCATGAAACATTGTAAGAAATCTGCGGCATGTGCTGCGCGTGGTGGCTGCTGATGGGAGTAGCACCGAGGATTCCGGGAGAGAACGCAAAAGGGAAAACGCTTGCACAAATCTATGAATACGGGATGGGGTCGGCAAGCATTAAGGCACTTTACTGTAACGAGAAATTGGCAAGCGCTTCAGATGGCACTTTTGAAATCCATATTAAAAAAGCGGGTACATATCGGCTTATTGGCTGGGTGCAGGCACGGGATTCCGCCTATAAGGCTTATTTGAAATGCAATGATGTTACAATTTTCGGCCCTTTTATTGACAGCGGTTTTGACCTTGAAAAAAAATTAAGTGCAGGAGATGTCATCAGTATCCCCAGTCAGTACATGGATTATTATTCTACAGCATCTGCAACATTGATTATACTTACAACTTAATGGAAGCGAGTGATTTTATGGGAATGTCGCCGAGAACACCTGGCGGTAAAAAATTGAAGTTGCTACTGTAGAAATTTACGTCTACAAATAACGAGGTACAAAATGAAAATCTACGATGAAATCACCAACGAGGAACTGACCTCTCCCGACCTGTCAGCCGGTTATCTCTACACCGCCAGGCGGGTTTCCGAGCATGTGCCGGAGAGCCGGGAAGTGATGCAGGGCACTGTCACCGAGGACGACCCCAAAGGCCTTGAGCACATCATCTCCGGCTACGATGTGTACGAGGACTGCCAGTTCTACCACGCTTACACGGCAGAGGAACTGGCCGAGCGGGAAAAACCCACGCTGCAGGAACAGGTGGACGCCAACGCGGCGGCCATTTTGGAGCTGGCCCAGATGCTGGCCGGAGGTGAATGATATGGTACAGTTTTATATCTGCTGCATCAAGCGCGGGCTGATTACGCTGGACAAAGTGCCGGAGAAATGGCGTGAGGCCGTAAGGGCAGAGATGGAGGGAGCATGACGCATGAAGTAGTGCTGCAGGGGTACAACGTAAAGCCTGGCTCCCTGCAGCTTGGAACCTTTGACAGCTATGGCATTGAAAAAATCCACGTGACGGCAGATGATGAATGGGCGGGGCTGGAAATTCTGGCCGTATTCCACGCGCCGGGCGGGACTTCTACAAAGGTTGTTGTTGGGGCAGATGGTATGCTTGCCGTGCCGCCGGAAGCTACGGCGAAGCAGGCAGGCGGCGGCAGAATTGTTTTTGCCGGGCTTTCGGAAAACGTGCAGCGCATTACTGTGGACATGCGATACAGTACCAAGCCGCACTCTGACATCGAGGGAGACAACCCCGGCACGCCGACGCCGGATGTTGTGCAGCAGATTCTTGCCAACTCGAACAATGCCGTCAGTATCGCTACGGCGGCGCAGAACGCCGCTGAGAACGCCCGCCAAGCCGCTGAGGATGCGGCCAAAAAGGCGGGCGAGGGAGCGGGCGGCGCTGCTGCCAGTGCAGCGGCCGCCAAGAAGAGCGCCGAGGATGCGGCAGCATCCAGCGATAGCGCGGCGGGCAAGGCAGAGGAGTCCGCATCCTTCGCCAGTGCGGCTGCTGAGAATGCCAAAGCAGCTCAGACCGCACAGGGCAGCGCCGAAAATGCTGCTCAGACAGCCGCTGATGCAGCGGGTGTCGCTAGACAAGCTGCTGGCGAGGCCGGCAGTTCCGCTAAGGCTGCCAGCACCAGTGCTGGCGAGGCCGCACAGAGTGCAAAGGCGGCTGAAACTGCCAAGCAGAGAGCACAGGACGCAGCAAAAAAGGCGCTTGAAGCAAAAACGGGCTCGGAAAACGCCCTGCAAGATGCTGACGCAGCAAAAGATGCCGCAAGTGGCTATGCCGATGCTGCGGCAAAATCGGCCACAGCAGCAGCGACCAGTGAGAAAAATGCAGCAAAATCCGCGAACAGCGCTGCTGATAGCGCGGCGGCGGCTAAAAAGTGGGCGGCAGATGCCGACAGCACTGCCAACAGCATCAAGGATTCTATGGCACAAATTTCCGAGAACAAGGAGGCGGTTAGTAAGCTAAAGGAAGATACTGCTGCGCTGAAGAAGCGCCAGAATGTTCTTGTTGGCAGTGAGACAGGCAACCCGATAAGCTGCAATGACGCATATTCTGCCCCACTGTGTGGCCTGACCGTGTACGGCAAGAGTACACAGGATGGCACGCCGACTCCCGATGCGCCTGTTCCGATTGTGAGTGCGGGAGATGGTGGCAGTGTGGTTGTCAAGGTGAGTGATGGAAACGGCAAGGAGCAAACTCTCACCCTGCCCACGCCCAACGGCTTACCCGGCATCCCTGTCACCTCCGGCGGCAACTACACTGACCAAAACGGCCAGCAATGGGTGTGCGACGAGGTGGACTTGGAGAGAGGGGTGAGGGTGCAGATGGTAACAACAATGGTTTTTTCTGACAGCTCAGGTTTTGCCGCAAGCTCGACCACTAACGGCATACGTTTTCTACGTGCAGTTAAAAATTTAAAAATAACTGATACAGCTACTGCTGATGCAAATGCGTTTTGCTCCGCTTTAGCACTTGGAGCCAATGGTGGTACATGGCTTACACCTGATGTTTTTACGATCACCAAAACGGCCTTATACGTTAGATTTAAAAACATCACATCTCTGGGCGAGTTACAGCAATATCTGCAACAAACGCCTATGTCACTAACCGCAATTCTCGCCACCCCCATAGAAACTCCGCTATTCCCTGCCGAAATTGCCGCCTACAAAGCCCTCACAGCTTACGCGCCCGACACCGTGGTGCAAGCGAGCGACGGCGCTGGCATCAAGCTGGACTACCAGCGGGACGTGAATCTTGTCGTAAAAAATCTTGAGGACGCCATTGCGTCCATGACTACCACTTAAAGGAGATATACATTATGGCTATCAAAAGTAAAGCACGGCACGACCTGACCTTGCGCTCCATCAAGCGGGAAATCGCCGCCGGACGCGATGTGGCATACTGGTTGGACAAGGCGTACACTCATCTGGACAATGGCCTGCTGACGGAGGACGACATCACAGAAGTGGAGACTCTGGCACAGGCGTACTACGACGCTCTGGACGCTGAAACAATCCAGAACGACAATGTAACAGAAGCAGGTGAACCACATGAAAGTTTATGATGACAAGCTCATGGCGGAGCTTGAGGGAGTATGAGCGGCTGGTAATGGACAATGATGAGGTGATACCTTGACAGGAATTTTTAAAGGACGATTTCGGGTGCGGTACAACTACGCCCGATTTGGTTACACGCGGGGCGGCGGCAAGACGTGGCATGGCGGCATTGATCTGGAAGCGCTGGACGATGATACCATTTACATGCCAACCTACAAGGGCAAGAGCATTTCCGGCACGGTGACCCGGGCGCGGATTGTGACCGACAAAAACAATGCGACGTGGGAGTGGGGATATTACGTCTGTGTCCAGCTGGACGCAAACCAGACGCCGGATGCGGTCAACTACCTGTATTTCTGCCACTGCGCCAAGCTGTTGGTCAAGGCTGGGCAGAAAGTCAAGAGCGGCGATGCACTGGCCGTTATGGGCAACACCGGCAATGCCGCGTTGGCAGACCCGCCCTACAAGCACTGCCATTTCGAGGTGCGTGCCACTGCAACCGGCAAGGGACTTGACCCGACGGCGTATGCGGGCTGCCCGAATGAGGTAGGTACCTACGGCGACCAGCCTGCGCAGACAAGCGGTGAGGAAGTTCTGATTGATGTATCCCACCACCAGGGCACTATCGATTGGGCGAGTGTTCCCTACCGCGCCATTGTTCGCATCGGGTATCGCGGCTACGGCAGCGGAAAGCTGATGAAGGACGAGCAGTACGATGCCAACCTTGCAGGGGCGAAAGCAAACGGAAAGCTGTTTGGATTTTACTTCTTCTCGCAGGCCATCACGGTGGATGAGGCCCGGGAGGAGGCAGACTTCTGCGCAAGCCTTGCACCGACAGGCTACCCCTTGTTTTTCGACAGCGAATGGGGACACACAACCAAGACCGGCGTCCACGATGGCCGCGCCGACAACCTGACGAAAGACCAGCGCACGGCAATTGCAATGGCGTTCTGTGAGAGAGCCAAGACGCACGGATTCACGGCTGGCATTTACACCTTCACGGCGTTCGCAAGCGCAAACATCGACTACACCTATCTGTGTGAAGATTACATCGGATGGTTGGCCGACACGCGCACAAACTACGACAAGACGCTGCCGCGCTACATCCACCAGTACAGTCAGACCGAAAAGGGCGGCGTGCCGGGCATCACAGAGGTGGTTGATTTGAATCATCTGGTCAAGGCCCTGCCCGCAGCGGACAAGCCCGCAAACAAGCTGCAGGTCATCACGGTAGGCCCGGTGAGTCAGGGAGACGCAAATGCGATCTATCTGCTGTGCAAGGAACGTGGCCTGACGGACGCAGGGCTGTACAAATCTGAATGGGCGGAGGTGTGATGCCGATGCAGCACGTATTTTCGTTTACGATTGCGGAGGCCTGGGCGTTTTTGATTTATGCTGCGGGTGCTGCTGCTGGACTGTATGCCGGTGGCGTAGCTATCAGCAAAGTAATTACCGCAGTAAAAAAGCCAAAAACCGACCAGGACAAACGCATTACCAAGTTAGAAGCGCGGGTGAACGCTATGGAGGGCTTTTTGGAAAACGACAAATTGCGGCTTGACCGCATGGACGGGGGGCAGCACGTGACCATGCAGGCGCTGCTTGCCCTGCTTGACCACAACCTTGACGGGAACAACATTGACCAGATGCAGAAAGCAAAGGAAGCCTTGCAGAAGCATCTGATTGGCTGAAAGAAGGTGCATATCTATGGGCGATTTTTTGAAAAATCTGGCAGCGCTTATCAAGGTAAAAACCATTGTGACGCTGGTGGTAGTTGCGGTTTTTGCGGTGCTGGCATTGCAGAGCAAATTGCAGCCCGACACGGTCATGACCATTGTGACAATGGTCGTGGCCTTTTATTTTGGCACGCAGACCGAAAGCAAGAACAAGAAGGATGAGTAATCATGCCAAAGTTTGATTTTGTCGGCGGTTTGCTGACCGATGAAGAAACGGATGTTTTGCAGCTTCGGCGGCGCGGCTGGCGCAATGCGGATATTGCAGCAGAACTGAATTGCAGTGAGCGCACGGTAAAACGGCGCGTACACAGCATCAAAAACAAAATAGGCTGATTTAATGGGCGCGGCTGCTTTTGTGGCCGCGCCTTTTTTATTTTGTCCCAAAGACGGCACAATGTTGGCACTTTACTGGCCTACGTTGTGCCGTATTTTTTTGTACAATTAAGAAAAAAGGAGCGGTGCAGATGGCATATAGGCAAATCAACCTAAACCCAGAGCAAAAGCGCGTTGGCGATTGCACCGTCAGAGCCATTGCATCTGCAACGCATCTATCGTGGGAGGCTGTATATGCGGCGCTGGTGTTGGCAGGATTTGAACTGCATGATATGCCGTCTGCAAACTATGTCTGGGGCAGCTATCTGCGGCGATGCGGGTGGAAGCGTTCGACAATTCCGAACAGTTGCCCGGACTGTTACACAGTGGCGCAATTTGCAAAAGACCACCCGGACGGCACGTACATTTTGGCAATGGCTACGCATGTTGTGTGCGTGCAGAATGGGGATTGGCTGGATACATGGGACAGCGGAGATGAAGTGCCGCTGTACTACTGGCAGAAAGGATGATTGACTATGGCGTTTGGCGTACCGTATCAGCCCGGATTTGCGCCGGGATATTACCCGATGGGGCAGCCGTCCGCAATGCCAGACCAGCTGGCGCAGCTGCGGCAGAACTACCAGCAACCGCAGCAGTCCGCGCCTATCATCTGGGTGCAGGGTGAAGAGGGCGCGAAAGCCTACATGGTGGCGGCTGGAAACAGTGTGCTGCTGATGGACAGCGAAAACAGTGTGTTCTACATCAAGTCTACTGATGCAAGCGGGATGCCGCAACCACTACGAATATTTGACTACACAGAGCGCGGCAAACAGGCCGTAGAAAAGGTTGAAAGCAAAAACGATAAGTTTGTCACGCGGGAAGAGTTTGACGCTCTACGCGCCCGCTTTGACGCGCTGACGGCAGATAAGCCGGGAAAGGGTGATAACAATGCCAAATCCACTGTTTAATGCTCTGGGCGGCGGTAAGCTGCCCGGCCCGATGGGGCAGTTTCAGCAGATGATGCAGCAGTTTCAGCAATTTCGGCAGAATTTTCAGGGCGACCCGAAACAAGAGGTGCAGAAACTGCTGCAGTCCGGGAAGATGAGCCAGCAGCAGCTTAACCAGTTGCAGACGATGGCGCAGCAGTTTCAGGGGCTGTTATAATCCTTTTTTCTTGTGTGTTTTCCTGTTTAGCACTGGAGAATTATCTATTCTTTCTGCTTTTTCGTAACGCCACATAAATCCGTGACACGTTTTCGTTCTCCCTTTTGCGTTGTTCAATATTTGTGATGGATTGCAACTGAGTTCCCTCGCAGCATCGGAAATACAAGCCCAAGCACGGACAAATTTTCCATCAAGTGAATACTGGAATATTTGAACAGACGCATAGTGACTTTCCCCAAATCTTCCCTTATTTGGAGACTTTTTACCAAGAGAAACAAAACTATGTCGAATGTTTTCTGACGCAGTAACCCATTCTAAATTTTCAACGCAGTTGTTTGATTTATTCCCATCAATATGATTTACTTGACACTTCTTCTGCGGGTTTGGTATAAATGCGCTAGCGACAAGAATGTGAATGGATTTGTTTTTCTTTTCTCCGTTTTTACATATGACAACGGTTTTATAACCGCTTTTATGGCTCTTTTCGGAAAGAAGTTTTTCTACTTTCGTATGATTGTAATTTATGCTCTTTATTTTTCCTAAATTGCTTACTTCATATAAGCCTTCGTAATTCGGAACAGGTAACCATTTTTCCATAAACTATACTCACTTGCGTGGTGGATTATTCTGTTTCTATTATACCACAAAATACAAAATCTGCGCAGATTTGTATAATATTTTTTTGAGGAGAACAATTATGAGTATTTCTTCGGATGGAACTGTAATGACTATGCCGGTTCAGCCCGCAAACGCCAATTCTAATGGCGGCGGCTTCGGCTGGGGCGATAACGGCGCGCTGTGGCTGATTGTGCTGTTTCTGTTCATTTTTGCTGGCGGCTGGGGCAATGGTAACGGCTGGGTCGGCGCAGGCAATAACGGCGCTGGGGTGGTTGACGGTTACGTTCTTACGTCTGATTTCGCCAACGTTGAGCGAAAAATCGACAGTGTGAACGATGGCCTGTGCAATGGTTTCTACCAGCAGGCGCAGCTTGTTAACGGCGTGCAGAACGCTATGCAGCAGGGCTTTATGTCGGCTGAAATCAGCCGTGCAAACCAGCAGGCCGCATTTATGCAGCAACTCTTTGCCATGCAGATGCAGCAGGCCACCTGCTGCTGCGAGACCCGCGAGGCGATTCAGGGCGTGAATTACAATTCGGCAACGCAGGCTTGTGAGACACGCCAGACGATCAGCAACGGCACGCGCGACATCATCGACAACCAGAACGCCAATGCGAGAGCGATTTTGGACGCTATGACCGCCCAGCGCATTGAGGCCAAAGACGCCAAGATTGCCGAGCAGAACCAGCAGCTTTTCGCCGCTCAGCTTGCCGCAAGTCAGGCGGCGCAGAACAGCTATCTGCTGAACCAGCTGCGCCCATTGCCGGTGCCCGCCTACCAGTCTTGCAACCCCTGGGCAGCTGGCACTTATAACGGCTGCAACGGCTGCGGCTGCTAAAACCGAATACGGCAACTTGTCGGAACAGCCGACATGTTCGGCCCCGTGCCGATGATGCAAAATGTGGCGGGGCAATCGTCCCGCCACTATTTTTTTGAAAGGAATGATTTTATGGCTGAATTTACAAACGCCAATACCGTGAGCGTGGCAGCAGGCCAGAATGTGCCACTGACGGAAACGGCAGTAGCGGGTAAGGGCTGTGTCGTACACAGAGAGGGCGCCGGTATTGTTACGCTGCGAGGCATTACAAACCAGTGCAAAGCCCGTTTCAAAGTAGGATTTGGTGCAAACATTGCTATCCCTACCGGCGGCACAGTTGGAGCTATTACTGCGGCGCTTGCCATCAACGGTGAACCGCTGAGCAGTGCGAGTGCAACCGTGACACCGGCAGCAGTAGAAAACTATTTTAATATTTACGTCACGGCTTTTGTTGAAGTTCCGCGCGGTTGCTGCCTTACCGTTGCCGCCGAAAACACAAGCACACAAACCGTTTTGTTTGCGAACGCAAACTTTATGGTTGAGAGAGTGAGCTGAAAGGAGCGCTATTATGAGTATGAAAGTTATGTACGATTTAAAGGACATGCTGTGCGCAGAGCTTGACGAAATCGGCAAAAAAGGCGAAATGTCTGCTGGCGACTTGGAAACTGTTCACAAGCTGACTGACACCATCAAAAACATCGACAAAATTGTCATGCTGGAAGATGACGGTTACAGCCGAGATGAAGATTACAGCCGGGATGGTGATTGGAGCGCCAACATGCGCGGCAATTATGGACGCGGTAGCAGCTATGCTCGGCGCGGTTCTCATTATGTGCGTGGCCATTATAGCCGAGACGATGCGCGAGACAGCATGATGCGAAAGCTGGAAGACATGCTCCGAAACGTTGATGGATACGACCGCGAGACTATCCAGCATTGCATCGATGAGCTGAAAAACACTTGACGGAGGTGGCGGCTATGGTGGACGTGCGAGAGATTGACGGCGCTATAGCCGAAATCGAAAACAGCGAACTTACCATGACCAGAGTTAAAAATTTGGCGGCGCTGTATGTTGTAAAAAATCAGCAGCTTGCAGATGTATCCACTGCCCCACAAAAAGCAGAACTGCAAGAGCCTGTTCGTTACTACGAAGCGGCAGAACCGTCTACGAGGGCTGCTGTTGGCGGCAGTGACTTTTTGCAGGCTGTGTCAAACGTAGACACCACAGCGGCGCTGAACGTGCTGGATGAGCTTATGTCGGCCTTGTATGTAACAAACCCTAAAGTTTATAATGGCGTAATGCGGAAATTGGAGCGTTTACAGGATGAGTGAATTTTTGGAGATTGTAAACAAGGCCGATACCGGGCGAGTGTGTCGTGTGCTGGATGAGTTTATGGATGCGCTGAAAGAAGCACGGCCGGAAGTGTATAATGATTTGGTACACAGCTTGCAGAGAAAATAAGCAAGTGTGTACTAAAGTGTGTACTGCATAAAGAAAACGCCGTGGATTTCGACGAATCTACGGCGTTTTTCAGAGAGCGGCTGATGGGAGTCGAACCCACGGAGATACAGAATCATATCGATTCAACAAGCAAAAAATGGCGATGATACGGGACGTTATCGTTCTGCATTTTTGTGGCAAACCATATATTTCCCAAAAAAGTGTGTACTTTTAGTGTGTACTTTTTAGCACATCCTTAAATGTTTCGTCAATCGCAGAGGCTATTTTTTCGGCCTGGCCGTTGACTGCGTGGCCGTACACACCAAATGTATCCATATTTTTGCTGTGCCCAACAATCTGTTTGAGCTGCCCTTCCGGGAGTGCGCTTGCAATCGATACAAACGTGTGTCGAAGCTCGTAAAGAGAAACATAATTTATTCCGTTGTAGTCGCAATACTTTCTCCACCATTTATAAAGCAAGTGCTCATCTGATATGCCAAAAACACTTTTACCATTTTTTGTAAGTTCGCGTTGCGCATCTATTACGCTTTTAGCCATGTCGGACAATTCAATTGCTCTAACCGCATTGTCATTTTTACCTGTTGTTTTTTCTCCATAAATGTTGATCGCACGCCGCAGAAAAATTCTGTTTTCTTTCACATCTTCCCACTGCATGCCAATCAACTCACCCGGTCGAATCCCGGTCAGAACAGCAAGGCGGTATGCGTTGATATAAGGGTCTTTGGCTTCCTTGCCCATGTACTTGGTTTTGTCGCTTGACAATAAAATTGCCAAATCGTCTGGCTGCAATATTTTCTTTTGCGGCTTTGGAGTTCCAGCGGGAATGTTCAAGTTATCTGGTACAAACGTTGTATAGCCTGAATTGCGTGCAAACCGAAAAAACGATGTGATGTCTCCATAGATATTTTGAAGCGTTTTACGGCTTTTTCCAGCGGCTTTGGCGTTGTCTAAAACTGTTTGCACTTGCTGCTGCGTCAACGATTCCAACCGCCTGTGCCCAATTTCCGGCTGAATCCATATGCGCCAGCGGCTTTCCTTTGGTCTAAAATTGCTTATGCCTGATATTTTTGATTCTCTTGCAAGGTATTCTTTATATGCGCTCTCAACCGTCTTTCCGCGCGTTTGCAAACCGTTTTCTAGCCAGTCATCTGCTTTTTTGTTGGCTTCCCGCTGGCCTGTGCGCCCCGGCTTGGCGCTGGTAAAGGTTTTGCGCACGCCGTCTTTCTGCACGTTTATCTGCCAGCGCTGGGCAGATTCAATCCATCTCGCTGTATTTGTTCTTTTCATATTGCGGCTCCTTTTTTTGTGTGTTATAATAATGCCGTCAACTTTTTATGTTGACGGCTCTTTGCCCTTGTCGGTGGTGCGAACACCGGCAGGGGCTTTTTTGTTTAGTAGCGGATAAACCAGACCGATTGCTAAATCTATCATATCCGGCATGGTTGTCGATATTGGTCATTTACAGCCTTTGACAAAAAACATATTGTGGATGCAGTACAATTTTGGTTAAAGGGGGCAGACAAATGGAAAGGCTGGTAAACAAGCCGCCGTCCCATCATGGGCGAAAGCGACAAAAAAAGTTGTTGTCAAGTGCTGAAAATCCGATATATAGGACAGCAAAGACTTGACAAATGAGTATTTTTGTGAAAGTATTGAAATACAACTACGAGTTGTGTAAAATACAATCAACAGTTTACGAATCGCTTACACAGTCATAAATAACAGCTCCGTTAAGAACACTAAGTAATGTGTTGTCCAAATTTGCATCATTAAGAATATTGGTCATAATAACGGCATCGTCTAACCCATTTTGTTTTGCCTGTTCTACAAGCTGTTTGTTTAATTCAACAAAGGAGGCAACAACGTTGGATTCCCATTCTTGCTTTGCGTTTTCATCACCAGAGGACGCAAGCGCTGCCCCCATTGCAAGGTTGTCACCCCACACAGAAAGGGTTATGCCGCTATCATCATATTCAACTTTGTATTTATCCTTTGCATAAGACTGAGAAGCAGCATACTCAACAATTGCGGCAAAAAACTTCATGTCGCTGTTATCGGTGCTATCGCTGGTTTCCTGTAATGGTTCTTCGGTAGGCTCTGGCGTTGCGGTGATTTCCGGCGTAGGCTCCGGGGTAGCGGTTGCTTCTGGCGTTGCTGTGGGCGCAGGCTCTTCAGTTTTTTGGCTTGTTGTATTGGGTGCGGCCATTACAGCGGCTACAAAGAAAACTACAGGGATAATAATGTTTAATGGCTTTTTTAAGTGCTGCTGAATTGCTTCGACAGGCGCAACGGTGATTGCCGCGCCAAGAAGTAAAACAACGGAAATTGGGCTGCCGCATACAGGAACAAACAAAATGCACAAAACAGCAATTACCCATCGTACGATTTGCTTTTTAGACATAATAAAACCACCTTT
>UMLT01050227.1_pt1 | contig 29251 bp, 25 predicted proteins | sample 1966641 | NCBI WGS metagenome assembly UMLT01 (sample SAMEA4836208, study PRJEB28245) | human gut metagenome | biome: gut microbiome; material: fecal sample | place: Denmark | collected 2008 | reverse complement strand
CTCAGAACCTTTACAATACACCTAACAACATTTTCGTTGCTGGTTTCATTGGTTCACCTCAGATGAATCTTATCGACGCTACAGTAGCTCAGGAAGGTTCACAGGCAGTTCTTAAGATGAGCGAAGAAGTTGTTATCAAACTTCCAGCTGAAAAGAGCAAGAAGCTTATCGATGAAGGTTATGTTGGAAAGACAGTTGTAGTTGGTATCCGTCCAGAAGACGTTAAAGATGATCCAGAATTTATCGCTGCTCATCAGGATACTAAGTTTAAGTCAACAATCAGAGTATATGAATTACTTGGTGCTGAAGTTAACCTTCACTATGAAATTGGTGATGTTACATGTACAGCTAAGGTTAATCCTAGAACAACAGCTCGTCCAGGTGATGAAGTTGAATTCGCTATGGATGTTGCAAGACTTCATGTATTTGATAAGGAAACAGAAATGGTAATTACTCACTAATTACTATACATAATTAGATATTTGTATTATTCAAATATAATTATTTTATAAAATTTAGAGGAAGTGTATAATTTCTATACATTTCCTCTTTTTTTTTTTGTCATTTTGCTTTACAATGATATAGTAAATGTCAAAAAGATGCGAAGGAATGGAGTATAATATGATTTCAAATCAGATTTTACAGACAACCGTTGATGGGTTAAAAGAAATATCACGAGTTGATTTATGTGTTATTGATGCAGAGGGCAAGGTTGTAGCTAAGACATTTGATAATGTTGCTGAATGTACAGCAGATGCACTTGTATTTATAGATTCACCAGCAGATAGTCAGGTGGTTAATGGATATCAGTTCTTTAAGGTTGTTGAAGATGGCAATCTTGAGTATATAATATTGGCTAAGGGAACAACTGATGATGTATTTATGTTAGGAAAGCTTGCAGCATTTCAGATACAGAATCTTTTAGTTGCTTATAAGGAAAGATTTGATAAGGATAACTTTATAAAGAATCTTCTTCTTGATAATCTTCTAAGGGTTGATATGTATACAAGAGCTGAGAAGCTTCATATTGATACGGATGTAAAGAGAGTTGTATATATTATTGAGACTAAGCACGAGAAAGATATTAATGCATTAGAGACAATAAGAACTTTATTTGCTTCAAGAACAAGGGATTTTATCACAGCAGTTGACGAGAAGAGTATAATACTTGTCAGAGAGGTTAAGAGTAATGAAACTTACGAAGACCTTGATAAGACAGCAGAAGTTATTATAGATATGTTAAATACAGAGGCTATGAGTTCTGCTCATATTGCTTATGGTACTATTGTTAATGATATAAGAGAAGTATCACGTTCTTACAAGGAAGCTAATATGGCTCTTGATGTAGGCAAGATATTCTATAGTGACAAGAATGTTGTTGCATATAACAGACTTGGTATTGGACGTTTAATATATCAGCTTCCACTTCCACTTTGTCAGATGTTCATAAGAGAGATATTTGACGGAAAGTCACCTGATGATTTAGATGAGGAGACATTATCAACAATTAACAAGTTCTTTGATAACAGCCTTAATGTATCAGAGACATCAAGACAGTTATATATCCACAGAAATACTCTTGTATACAGACTAGATAAGCTTCAGAAGACTACAGGCCTTGATTTGAGAGTGTTTGATGATGCCATAACATTTAAGATTGCACTTATGGTAGTTAAATATATGAAATATATGGAAAGTAAAGATACATACTAATTTGGAGGAATATTAATAATGATTATAATGGAAGATGTTACCAAAACGTATACATCTGGAGTTCCTGCTTTGAACGGAATTAATCTTCACGTTCAGAAAGGAGAATTCGTATTTATAGTAGGTAAGAGTGGTTCAGGTAAGTCAACTCTTATAAAGCTTCTTCTTAAGGAACTTGACCCAACATCGGGTAAGATATACGTTAATAAAAAGTACCTTAATAAACTTACAAGAAAGAAGTTACCATATCTTAGAAGAGATATCGGTGTTGTATTTCAGGATTTCAGACTTTTACCAGATCGTAATATATACGATAATATTGCATTTGCACAGAAAGTTGTCGAAGCTCCTAATAAGAAGATTAAGAGCAGGGTTCTTGCTATGCTTTCAATGGTAGGACTTCTTGATAAGTATAAGTCATTTCCTAATGAGTTATCAGGTGGTGAACAGCAGAGAGTTGCCATAGCCAGAGCACTGGTTAATAAGCCAGCTATATTATTGTGCGATGAGCCTACAGGTAACCTTGACCCAGCTAATTCTAATGAGATTATGAAGATATTAGATCAGGTTAACAAGCAGGGAACAACAGTACTTGTTGTTACTCATAATATGGAGATAGTTCAGCAGATGAAGAAGAGAACTATTACTATGAGCGAAGGCAAGATTATCAGTGATTTGGAAAAAGGTGGTTATTTCTATGAAGATTAGATCGTTATTTTATCATATTAAAGACGGATTAAAGAACATCTATCGTAATAGATTGTTCTCTCTTGCGTCTATAGCAACAATTACAGCGTGTATATTCCTTTTTGGTGTATTCTATGCACTTGTATCCAATTTTCAGTATATGATTCATAAGGCTGAGAATGAAGTATGTGTAACAGTATTTTTCGATGAAGGACTTACAGACGCAGATATTAAGAAGCTTGGCGATACGATAAGCCAGCGTAATGAAGTGTCAAGAATTCATTATACATCAGCTGATGAAGCGTGGGAGAATTACAAGGCTGAGTATTTTAAAGATTACCCAGAACTTGCAGAGGGTTTCAAGGATGATAATCCTCTTGCTAATTCTTCATCATATGAGATATATCTTAATGAAGCTTCAAGTCAGGCTACACTTGTAACATACCTTGAAAATCTTGATGGTATAAGACAGGTTAACCGTTCAGAGGCAACAGCAAGTGGACTTGCTAGTGCCGCAAGACTTGTTAGTTACATAACAATAGCAATTATAGTTATTCTTCTTGCAGTATCTATATTCCTTATTACTAACACAATTGTAATAGGTATTACTGTCCGTAAAGAAGAGATTTCTATTATGAAGTATATAGGTGCTACAGATGCGTTTGTTAATGCACCATTTTTCGTAGAAGGTATTGTAATTGGACTTGTTGGTTCAATTATTCCAATAGTTATTCTTAGATTTGTATATGAGAATATTATTAATTTTGTTATGAATAAGTTCTCGATACTTCAGAACATTCTTGCGTTTATGCCGGTTAATGATGTATTCAGAATACTGGTTCCAGTAGGAATTCTTCTTGGTATCGGAATAGGTGCATTAGGAAGCTTCTTTGCCGTAAGAAAGCATGCTAATGTATAGCAGATAATATTAGCCAGACATAGGACTGCTGCATTGAATTATATGATTATGTATTATATATGAAGATTATATTATGTGATTGTATATGATATGTGGAAGTCCTATTTAAAAATAAAAATGGTATCCGACAGTATAGATTGTTATGCTATTGTTAAGCGGCTGTTTGTATGCATTTTATAAATGGTCTGGCTGAATGGAGGAGTTGTATGAGGAGAGCATTAGCAAAAAGGCTTATTCCATTGTTGATGGTACTTGTGCTTGTAATACCATATTTTGCAGTGTCATATTATGATGTATATGGAGATGATAAGCAGAATCTCAATGATGCTAACAGCAAGAAAAAAGATTTGCAGAGCCAGTATGAACAGACAGAGAAAATAATTGAAGACTTAAAGGCACAGAACGATGATATGATAGCTTATATTGCCCAGCTTGATGCACAGATGTCCAGTGTTGATGGCGAGCTTAATGAGGTTAATGAGCAGGTTGAGCAGATAGAGGCTGAGATAGCGGATACAGAAGAAAAGCTTGCACAGGCAGAGATAGAGGCAGAAGAACAGTATAGTTCAATGAAGCTTAGAATTCAGTTTATGTATGAACATAATGATGAAACATATTTTGCATTGCTTATGAATTCCCAGAGTATGGGTGATATGCTTAATAAGGCGGAATATATTACAAAAATCTCACAGTATGACAGGGAAATGCTTGAAAAATATAATGCTACTGTTACTTATATAACTGTCGCTAAAGCACAGTTAGAAACAGACAGGGAGACACTTGTAACCAAGCAGGAGGAGCTTGAAGATAAGAGAGCTTCACTTTCACTGCTTGAGTCAACCAAGAAAAGTGAAATGGCTTCATTGCAGAAGAATAAGCAGCAGCAGGAGGATTATAAAGCTAAGATAGAAGCTGATATAAAGGCTCAGGACGAATATATTGCTAAGATAGAGGCAGAGATTAAGGCCAAGGAGAATAGTGGAAGTGCCAATGTTGTAAAATATGATGGTGGAAAGTTCAAGTGGCCTACAGAGTCAACAAGGATAACCTCACCTTATGGTGATACAGAGGGCAGAAGTTCTCCACATAAGGGAATTGATATCGGTGCACTTAACAGAGGCGTTGCGGGTGATGCTATATATGCGGCGTATGATGGTGACGTGGTAATTGCGACATTTAGTTCATCAGCGGGGAATTATATTATGATTAATCACGGTGGTGGATTGTATACAAGATATCTGCATGCTTCAAAGCTTCTTGTCAGTGCAGGAACACATGTAACTAAGGGACAGAAGATAGCACTTATGGGAACAACAGGTGATTCTGACGGAGTTCATCTACATTTTGATGTAAGATATAACGGAAGTTATGTTTCACCTTGGAACTACTTAAGCAAATAAATATTAATAAATGCAGAGGCATATAGGTATGGACAATCAAAATAACAACATTTATTCAAATGATAATGTCAATAGTGATGATTTTAATGCTGGTGATAACATTAATGTAATTAATAATGTTAATGCAGATAATGACATTAATGCCGGAAACAGAATTAATAATAGTGCTTCGGATAATCGTGTAAATATTGGTGATTTGTATGGAATGAATGATTTAAGAAGAAATGCACAGCCGCCAAGAAAGAAGAAATCACAAGGCTTTGCAAGTGGAATGATTATCGGTGCTGTATCAGCATTTATGGCTGTTATACTTCTAATATTAAGTGTGGCAGCAGTGTGTATAGCTAAAGGCTACATTCATATAGGTGTTAATGGAGATGTATATATACAATCTGATGCAGTCACAGATTCAGACGGAATTGGAAGTGAGGTAGAAGGCAAGCTTAATGCAATTGATTCTGTGCTTGAATCCTTTTATTTTGGTGATGTAGATGATGAAACCGCCAAAGATAACATTTACAAGGTGTATCTTAGTTCATATGGTGACAAGTATACCATGTATTATACAGCGGATGAATATAAAGCCTTAAAGGAGTCAACAAATGGCAAGTTCTATGGCATAGGAGCAGTCTGCCAGCTTAGCGGTGAAGGTGGTGTTCTTCTTGTAGATGTATATGATAATGGGGCAGGTTATCAGGCTGGACTCAGGAGTGGCGACAGGGTTGTAAATGTTGATGGCAGGGACATAACAGATATGGAGCTTTCATCAGCCGTTGCACTTATTAAAGGCGACAAGGGTACATCTGTCACGCTGGAGGTCATTCGTGGAACTGAGCGACTGACATTTTCTGCGGTAAGAGATGCTGTTGAAGCAAAGACAGTGTCATATACACTTCTTGATAATAATATAGGTTATCTTTCGATATCACAGTTTGAGGAGGTAACAACAAAGCAGTTCAAGGCGGCTGTTGAAGATTTGCAGTCACAGGGTATGAAAGGACTTGTAATTGATATAAGAAACAATCCAGGTGGATTGCTTGATACGGTTGTAGGTATGCTTAAATATATGCTTCCTGACGGACTTATTGTGTATACAGAGGATAAGCAGGGCAATAGAAAAGAGTATAAAGGTCAGGATAATGATGAGTTCAATCTGCCACTGGCAGTCATTGTAAATGGCAATAGTGCCAGTGCCTCAGAGATATTTGCAGGTGCTATACAGGATTATGGCAAAGGAACGATAATTGGAACCCAGACATATGGCAAAGGAATTGTGCAGACAGTTAAACCACTTACAGATGGAAGTGCAATAAAGTTCACAATTGCCAAGTATTTTACACCAAAGGGTCAGGATATACACGGAAAAGGTGTTACTCCAGATATGGTAGTGGAATATGATACTGATGCAGATGTTGATACCCAGCTTGATGCGGCAATTAAGAATGTGGAAGCACAGATTAATTAAATATATGCAAATGGAAAATATATAAATTACAGTAAGCCTGATGGCTGATATGCAGATTGGCAGTTAGTTGAAATCTGTTGTGTATCAGCAGTCAGGTAATTTTTATCACAAAATAAAACAAATGTTCTATTTTTGATAGACAAAGGCATTTATTTGTAGTAAAATCAATATATAAGGTAAATACTGTTAAATAATATTGTTGTTGACTATTTTACTATAGATTAACGAAGGGAGAATTGTTATGGAATTCAAGTTACACGCTCCTTATAAACCGACAGGAGATCAGCCCCGTGCAATAGAGAAGCTTGTGCAGGGATTTGAAGAGGGTAATCAGTTCGAGACACTTGTCGGTGTTACAGGCTCTGGTAAGACATTTACTATGGCGAACATAATACAGCATGTACAGAAGCCTACTCTTATAATCAGTCATAATAAAACATTAGCAGCACAGCTGTACTCTGAGATGAAAGAGTTCTTTCCTGAGAATGCAGTAGAGTATTTTGTTTCTTATTATGATTATTATCAGCCGGAGGCTTATGTGCCACAGAGCGATACTTATATAGCCAAGGATTCTTCGATTAATGACGAGATAGATAAGTTAAGACATTCAGCAACAGCGGCACTGTCTGAAAGAAATGATGTAATCATAGTTGCTTCAGTTTCATGTATATATGGATTAGGTGCACCTATTGATTATAAGAATATGGTTATCTCACTTCGTCCAGGTATGGAAAAAGACAGAGATGAGATGATAAGAAAGCTTATAGATATACAGTATATGCGCAATGACCAGGATTTTAAGCGAGGAACATTCAGGGTAAGGGGAGATGTTGTAGAGATATATCCGTCAGCTTCCAGTGGAGATGCTGTGAGAGTAGAGTTTTTTGGTGATGAGATAGACAGGATAAGCGAGATTGATTCTCTTACCGGTGAGGTTAAATGTAACCTTGACCATGTTGCTATATTTCCTAATTCACATTATGTTGTTGAAAAAGAGAAGATGGAAAAGGCGATTGAGAATATAAAGAAAGAGCTTGCAGAGAGAATAGAGTATTTTAAGAGTGAGGATAAGCTTCTTGAGGCACAGAGAATAGAAGAACGAACGAACTTTGATATAGAGATGATGCAGGAAACAGGCTTCTGTTCAGGTATTGAGAATTATTCAAGACATTTAGCAGGGCTTCCGGCAGGGTGTCCACCATATACGCTTATGGACTATTTTCCAGATGATTTTATGATTATTGTCGATGAGTCACATATTACTATTCCACAGATAAGGGGAATGTATGCAGGCGATCAGGCAAGAAAGACGACACTTGTAGACTATGGCTTCAGGCTTCCTTCAGCGAAGGATAACAGACCGCTTAATTTTCAGGAGTTTGAGAGCAAGATATCACAGATGCTTTTCGTATCTGCTACGCCTAGCAGGTATGAGGAAGAACATGAGCTTATGAGGGCAGAACAGATTATAAGGCCTACAGGACTTCTTGATCCTGAGATAACAGTAAGACCAATAGAGGGTCAGATAGATGATCTTATAAGTGAGATTAATAAGGAAGTTGAGAAAAAGAACAAGATACTTGTAACTACACTTACCAAGCGAATGGCAGAGGATCTTACAGATTATCTTAAGGAAGTCGGCATAAGAGTCAAGTATCTTCATGCGGATATTGATACACTAGAGAGACAGAAGATTATAAGGGATATGAGACTTGACGGATTCGATGTGCTTGTTGGTATTAATCTGCTTAGAGAGGGACTTGATATTCCGGAGATAAGTCTTGTGGCTATTCTTGATGCTGATAAAGAGGGCTTCTTAAGAACAGAGACTTCACTTATCCAGACGATAGGACGAGCTGCCAGAAACGCAGAGGGACACGTTATTATGTATGCAGATACTATAACAGAGTCTATGGAAAAGGCTATATCTGAGACGGAAAGACGTAGAAAGATACAGCAGGAGTACAATGAGGTACACGGAATAACCCCTCAGACTATAAAGAAGGCAGTAAGAGATCTTATAAGTATATCTAAGGCAGCAGAAGCAGATAATTCAAATGGAAGGCTTGATGTAGATTATGAATCTATGAGCATTAAAGATCTTGAAAAGGTTAAGAAGCAGATTGAGAAAAATATGCGTAAGGCTGCAGCAGAGCTTGACTTTGAACAGGCGGCTATGCTTCGTGATAAGATGATCGAGATTAATAAGTATATTTATGAGGATAAGAAGTCAGGCAGATAGAATTAATAGCTATTATACCAGGTGAGGCTATAAGTTCAAAAGCAATATTACGCAGTCAGAATTATAAAAAGCAGTTGCTGTTTACAGAAAAAGCATTATGTACCTGAGATGATTAAGGATTAAGAAAGAAGAAATAACGGAGAAAATAGAATATGGAAAAAGGCGATTACAGGAATTATATAAGAATAAAAGGTGCAAGTGAGCATAATCTTAAAAATATTGATGTAGATATACCAAGGGACAGTCTTGTAGTGCTTACTGGTCTGTCTGGTTCTGGTAAGTCAAGTCTTGCCTTTGACACTATATATGCAGAAGGCCAGAGAAGATATATGGAGTCATTATCTTCATATGCAAGGCAATTCTTAGGACAGATGGAAAAGCCGGCGGTAGAGAGCATAGAAGGACTTTCACCAGCTATTTCCATAGACCAGAAGTCAACTAACAGAAATCCACGTTCAACAGTTGGAACTGTTACAGAGATATATGATTATTTCAGATTATTATATGCAAGAATAGGTACACCACATTGTCCAAAGTGTGGCAAAGTAATCAACAAGCAGACTGTAGACCAGATGGTTGATACTATTATGGAGCTTCCAGAAAGAACAAAGATACAGATATTAGCTCCAGTTGTAAGAGGAAGAAAAGGTGAACATAAGAAGCTTTTTGAACAGGCTAAAAAGAGTGGTTATGTAAGAGTTATTGCTGATGGCAATATGTATGAGCTTACAGATGAGATAAATCTTGATAAGAACAAGAAGCATAATATAGAAATTGTTGTTGACCGTCTTGTAGTTAAAGATGGAATTAACAAAAGACTTACAGACTCAATAGAAACAGCACTTAAGCTTGCAGAGGGACTTATGACAGTTGATGTTATAGATGGTGAGCCGATTAACTTTTCACAGAGCTTTTCGTGTCCGGATTGTGGCATAAGCATAGATGAGATAGAGCCAAGAAGCTTTTCGTTCAACAATCCATTTGGTGCGTGTCCTGATTGTTACGGACTTGGTTATACAATGAATTTTGATGCAGAGCTTCTTATACCAGATGATTCATTAAGCATCGATGAGGGAGCTATAGTTGGTTTGGGATGGCAGTCTGTAAAGGATGAGGGCAGCTTTTCTAGGGCTATTATGAGCGCACTTGCAAAGGAATATAACTTCAGTTTATCAACACCATTTAAGGATTATCCAGATGATATTAAGGATATGATTATAAATGGTACTAAGGGTAGAAGTGTTAAAGTGCATTACAAAGGCCAGAGAGGCGTTGGAGAATACGATATAGCATTTGAAGGCCTTATCCATAATATGGAGAAAAGATATAGGGAAACTTACTCAGACAGTGCAAAGCAGCAGTATGAGGAATTCATGCGCATAAGACCTTGTAAGTCCTGCCACGGACAGAGATTAAAGCCATCATCTCTTGCTGTTACGATAGCAGATAAGAATATATATCAGATTACAGATATGTCTATTGTTAAGTTAAAGAAGTTTTTAGATGAGCTTGAGCTTACAGACAGACAGAAGTTTATCGGTGCAGAGATACTTAAGGAGATTAAGGCAAGAATACAGTTTCTTATGGATGTAGGACTTGATTATCTTTCATTATCAAGAGCTACAGGTACGCTTTCAGGAGGAGAGGCACAGAGAATAAGACTTGCGACACAGATAGGTTCAGGACTTGTTGGTGTGGCTTATATACTTGATGAGCCAAGTATCGGACTTCATCAGAGAGATAACGACAAGCTGCTTGGGACACTTATACATTTGCGTGACCTTGGTAACTCAGTTATTGTGGTTGAACACGATGAAGATACTATGCGTGCCGCAGATTATATTGTTGATATAGGACCGGGTGCCGGACGTAATGGTGGAGAAGTCGTTGCGACAGGAACAGCAGCTGATATTATGGCATGCAAGGATTCGCTTACAGGTGCATATCTTAGCGGAAGAATCAAGATTCCAGTGCCGGCGAAGAGAAGAAAGCCGACAGGCTGGATAACTGTTAAGGGTGCAAGGGAGAATAATCTTAAAAATATTGATGTTGATATACCACTTGGAGTATTTACATGTGTAACAGGTGTATCGGGTTCAGGAAAGAGTTCCCTAGTGAATGAAATTCTGTATAAGCACCTTGCTAAGTCTTTAAACCGTGCAAGATGTATCGCTGGTGACCATGATGATATTACAGGAATCGAGCAGCTTGATAAGGTTATAGATATTGACCAGTCGCCAATAGGAAGAACTCCACGTTCTAATCCTGCGACATATACAGGTGTATTTGATATGATAAGGGATCTTTTTGCTTCAACAACAGATGCTAAGGAAAGAGGTTATAACAAAGGACGTTTCAGCTTTAATGTAAAGGGAGGACGTTGTGAGGCTTGTTCCGGAGATGGTATTATCAAGATAGAGATGCATTTCCTGCCTGATGTATATGTTCCTTGTGAAGTGTGTGACGGAAAGCGTTATAACAGGGAAACACTTGAAGTTAAGTATAAGGGAAAGAGCATATATGATGTGCTTGATATGACAGTTGAGGATGCAGTTGATTTCTTTGAAAATGTGCCATCAGTCAGAAGAAAAATAGAAACTCTTAATGACGTTGGACTTTCATACATTAAGTTAGGACAGCCATCTACAGAGCTTTCAGGTGGAGAGGCACAGAGAATAAAGCTTGCTACAGAGCTTTCAAAAAGAAGTACAGGAAAGACTATATACATTCTTGATGAGCCTACAACAGGACTTCATTTTGCAGATGTCCACAAGCTTGTTGATATACTTCATAAGCTTGCGGAGGGCGGTAACACTGTTGTTGTTATTGAGCATAATCTTGATGTTATCAAAACAGCCGATTATATTATAGATATGGGACCAGAAGGCGGCGACAGAGGTGGTACAGTTATTGCAAAGGGTACACCAGAAGAGGTTGCCAAGGTTAAGAAGTCTTATACGGGACAGTATGTTAAGAAGTATTTATAAGGATGGTGCAGATGACGGCATTGTGGATGAAAGTTCAATGATAGAAGATGTTAAAAATCTCTAAATTGGCAAATTTGAAAATTGCAGGTGCTGGTCAGTGTTATAAATTATAAAAACATATCTTTTATAGTTACTTTAAATAATATAAAGTGTAAAAATACGACATTTGATTGCTAGGAGAAGAAAAATGGTATCAGGCATTATATTTGATATGGATGGCGTTCTTATAGATTCAGAAAGACAGTCTAATGAGGGCTGGCTATGGGCGGCAGGGCAGCTTGGAGTGGATATGCCCATGTGGCTTATAGACAGCTTTAAGGGTGCTCCGGCAGAGCTTTGCTGCAAGTTCTTTGATGATTATTACAAGGGTGTGATAGATTATTGGGAAGCGAAGGAGCTTAGAACACAGCATGTATACAAGATAAGGGAAACAGAAGGTATTCCTGTTAAAAAGGGCGTAAAGGACATATTTGAATATATAAGAAATAATGGATTAAAGAGTGCAGTTGCTACATCAACAAGGCGTGAAAGTGCTGAGAAAACACTTCATGAAATAGGAGTGTGGGATTATCTTGATGCGGTTGTATATGGAGATGAAGTCGAACATGGAAAGCCAGAACCAGATATATTCCTTCGTGCGGCTAAGGCAATAGGCGTAAATCCGTCAGAGGCAGTAGTAGTTGAGGACAGCATTAATGGCATTAAGGCTGGCTATGCGGCAGATATGAGAGTTGTTCATATTCCCGATACAATAGCAATAGATGATGATATCAGGAAGCTTACATATATGGTATGTGCTGACCTTAATGGACTTATTGATGTTGTGGAAAGTATTAACAAACCAGTTATTAACAGGGAAAATGTTATTAATGCATTTGCAGAGTATGTAAGAAATTATGACCCATCAGATGAAAAGATAAAGCTTAAGATAGATCATACCTACAGAGTAGCAGGACTGTGTCAAAGAATTGCAGAATCATTAGGCTTAAGTGAATCGGATGTAGATATTGCATGGCTTCTTGGAATGTTACACGATATAGGAAGATTTGAGCAGATAAGGCGTTTCGGTACATTTAATGATGCCCAGTCAGTAGACCATGCAGAATTCGGGGCAGATCTGCTGTTTAAGGAAGGTCTTATAAGGAAGTTTGCAGAAGGGTATTATGAAGAATGTGAGCTTGCACAATCGGATAATCAGTCTGATTATTGTCAGGAAGAACGGAAAATTAAAGAATTCTTAGTTAATAATGATGCAACGACTGTCGATGATGAGCAGATAATAAAAAATAATGAGTACCACAATAAAGATACAGGACTTCTTGAAATGGCAATAAGACAGCATAATAAGTATCGTGTAAAAGAAGACCTTACCGAAAGACAGCGTATGTTTTGTGATATACTGCGTGATGCAGATAAGGTTGACATATTTAAGGTAAATGCAGATATTCCTATGGAGATTATATATGATGTAACAACAGAGGAGCTTAAGAATGGAGTTATAACCAAAGAGGTACTTGAGAGCTTTTATAAGAAGGAAACAGTACTTAAAAGTGTAAGAAGGAGTGCAGTTGACCATATAGTAGGGCATATATCACTGCTTTTTGAACTTGTGTATAAAGAAAGCTATAGACAGGCCAAGGAACAAGGTTATGTATATAAACTGCTGGATTTTAAGTCTGATGTACCTGAGGTTAATGCAGAATTTGACGATATGAGGAAATATGTAGACGAGTTCCTTATGGAAATATAAAGCTGTATAAATCTGAAATTAAGCGGTATAAGCATACAACAGATTAATAATAGGAGGTTGTGTTGTATGGGATTGTAATAAAGATTGAAGAATATGCTTGTCATTATACTGCTTGTTTACTATAATAAATGTATATATGAGTTGTAGATGTGTTATATATACTGATATATACTTTGAAAGTAATAGGAGAAAATATAAGACAATAAAAGCAGTAAATTGCTATACATAAATTGTTATGTAAAATATCCAATTAATATATGTGTGTTATATGTATATATTATAATATTATATATGTATATGTATATATTATATATGCGTATGTTATATATGTGTATATTATGATACCAGGGGCAAAAGGTCTAAACCCACATGAGCTCGCTTATAGGTGGGTGAAAGACCTTGTGACCCACTCCATGATATGAGCATAAAAGTGGGATGATAATCCCACGATATGCGAATATTGGGTAGGATTGTGGGAGTGTATAGCACGGAACAATCCGTAGGTATCAAAGTCGGGGGTTTTTGACCCCTACATCATGTTATTTATATATGCATATTGTGTCTGTATATTTGTTATGATTAGCTGATTAAAGTATAGAAATGCATATAAAATATATCTTCAACGCAAACTTATGATTAGGAAAGGGACAATATGAATCAGGAAAAGGTTATAGTTATTGACTTTGGCGGACAGTACAATCAGTTAGTTGCACGTCGTGTCCGTGAATGTAACGTATATTGTGAGATATATTCTTACAAAACACCTCTTGAGCAGATTAAGGCGATGAACCCTAAAGGAATTATCCTTACAGGTGGTCCGAATAGCTGCTATGAAGAAGGTTCACCTACTTGTACTAAAGAGCTTTTTGAACTTGGTGTTCCAGTGCTTGGATTATGTTATGGTGCTCAGCTTATGCAGCATGTTCTTGGCGGCAAGGTTGAGAAAGCTCCAGTAAGAGAGTATGGAAAGACAGAGACATTTGTTGATAAGAGCAGTGCTTTATTTGGAGATGTTTCAGAAAAGACTATCGTGTGGATGAGCCATTTTGACTACATTTCACAGGTTGCTCCAGGATTTAAGATAATTGCACATACAGCAGACTGTCCAGTGGCAGCAGCAGAGTGTTCAGAAAAGAACCTCTATGCAATCCAGTTCCATCCAGAAGTTCTTCATACACAGGAAGGTACAAAGATGCTTCACAACTTTGTGCGTGGAGTATGCGGATGTGCTGGAACCTGGAAAATGGATGCATTTGTAGAGAATACTATTAAGGAAATACGTGAAAAGGTTGGCGATGGTAAGGTATTACTTGCACTTTCTGGTGGAGTTGATTCATCAGTGGCAGCAGGTCTTCTTTCAAGAGCTATTGGAAAGCAGCTTACATGCGTATTCGTAGACCATGGTCTTCTTCGTAAGAACGAGGGCGATGAGGTTGAAAGTGTATTCGGTCCAGAAGGACAGTTTGACCTTAACTTTATAAGGGTAAATGCACAGGAAAGATATTACTCTAAGCTTGCAGGTGTTACTGAACCAGAGGCTAAGAGAAAGATAATCGGTGAAGAGTTCATTCGTGTGTTTGAGGAAGAAGCCAAGAAGATTGGTGCAGTTGACTTCCTTGCACAGGGAACTATATATCCAGACGTTGTAGAGAGTGGACTTGGCGGTGAATCAGCGGTAATCAAGTCACATCACAATGTAGGAGGTCTTCCAGATTTCGTTGATTTCAAGGAGATTATTGAGCCACTCCGTGACTTATTCAAGGATGAAGTACGTAAGGCTGGTCTTGAACTTGGCATACCAGAACATCTTGTGTTCCGTCAGCCATTCCCAGGTCCAGGACTTGGAATAAGAATTATCGGCGAAGTAACAGGCGACAAGGTTCGTATCGTACAGGATGCCGATTACATCTACCGTGAAGAAGTAGACAAGGCAGTAGAAGCCTACAAGAAAGAAAATGGCAAGGCACCAGCCTGGATGCCAAACCAGTACTTTGCAGCCCTCACTAATATGCGTTCAGTTGGTGTTATGGGTGATGAAAGAACTTATGACTACGCAGTTGCACTTCGTGCAGTCAATACAATTGACTTTATGACAGCCGAAAGTGCCGAGATACCATTTGAGGTACTCCAGACAGTTATGAGTAGAATTATAAACGAGGTGCGTGGGGTTAATAGGGTATTCTATGACCTGACTAGTAAGCCACCGGGAACGATTGAGTTTGAATAACGGATTAAAATGCCGAAAGCCTGTATTTATGCAGGTTTCCGGCATTTGTTTTACAAAATGGCTCTACTTTGGCTCTATTTGTGTACAGAGTAATGATTGGATAAAAAAATATATAGTAGGTTGCTGAAATGATTTGGAGAGAAAATGGTAAATAATGCATTAGAATATATAAAAGAAATATTTTCGGGTGATAGCGGTGGGCATGACTATTACCACACAGTCAGAGTATATAAAATAGCTACAGAGATAGCAAAACAAGAATATGCAGATGTTAATATAGTCCAATTAGCTGCTCTGTTACATGATGTTGATGATAAAAAGATTTCTCCAGAAACACATGCTACCAAGAAGAATGCAGTTGATTTTATGACGGCAAATGGGGTGGACGCTGATATTATTAACATAGTATGTAAAATCATAGATGAGGTTTCATTTGCAGGAACGGATTCAGTTGTACCCAGTACAATAGAAGGAAAATGTGTACAGGATGCGGACAGACTTGATGCTATAGGAGCTATTGGAATTGCAAGGACATTCGCATATGGTGGTAGCAGGGGAAGAAAGATATATGATCCGGATATCAAACCGAGAATAGGAATGAGTAAAGAAGAATATCAGAAAAACATGAATTCTACAAGTATTAATCATTTTTACGAGAAATTACTATTGTTAAAAGACATGATGAATACGACTGCGGGAAAGAAATTGGCAGAGCATAGACAAGCTGTAATGCAAGAGTTTCTTAACGAGTTTATGGCAGAATGGAAAGGGGAAAAGTGACATGAAAAAATGTAGACTGCTCTTATTTGATTTAGACGGAACTCTATTACTGAGTGATAAAACTATATCAAAAAGAACCCTTTATGCTTTAAAACAGTGTAGAGAAAAGGGTATATTGATAGGTGTTTCAACATCAAGAAGTGAGCAGAATTCTTTAGTGTATTTAAATGAATTGATGCCGGACATTTTAATATCAAGTGGTGGCGCATTAGTAAAATATGGAACTGAATATATCTATAAAGCAGAATTTTCAGTAGCTGAAACAAATAACATGATTAATATGGCAAAAGCTGTCTGTGGAGAAGATTGTGAAATAACGATTGATACGACAGACTCACATTACTGGAACTATAAAATTGATCCTAAGAAACTTGACCAAAGTTGGGGAGACAGTATCTATACGGATTTTACCGATTTTTCAGAATGTGCATTGAAAATGTGTGTCGAGATTTTTGACAAAGATAAAGCTGATATGTTGGCTGATAGGATGGATCAATGCGATTGCATACGTTTTTCAGATGGATATTGGTATAAGTTTACAAGGAAGAACGTAACGAAAGAAAATGCGATTATAAAGATTACTGAAGTGTGTGGATTTGGTACAGAATCTATCATTGCATTTGGAGATGATTATGCGGATATAGGAATGTTGCAATTATGTGGAACAGGCGTTGCAATGGGGAATGCGATTGATGAGGTAAAAAATACAGCAGATATTGTAATCAGTTCAAATGATGAAGAGGGAATTGCTGATTTTATTGAAGAAAATATCTTGAATTAATGTTGGTAGAGATAAACATAGTTGATTTTTTAGGATATGGGAGATAGGAATATGCAATATGATTACTATAAAAATTATTTTCATATCAATAATGTTAATATAATATTGGAACTAATTGATAGATATGTTGTGGAATTACTGAATCCGCAGTTACGAAATGTTGTAGAACGTAAAAAAGAGTATTATTTAGAAAGATATAAAAATTTAATGGAAATGAAGATAAATAGGTGAGGAATATATGAAAGCTGATTATATTAAGGAGATTATCAAGAAATACGACAAAATGCCATATGATTGTATATTGATAGATGGTACTTGGGGGATTGGAAAAACATATGCTATAAAAGATGCATTGAAAGAACGTAGGAATGTGTGTTTTGTTTCACTATTTGGTATGAAAGATGTTCAACAAATTTTCCATGAGACATTTTATCAACTCGGATTAAAAGATAAAAATGGGATACAGAAAATAATATCAAGGTTGATTGATGTCATAGCGGTATTTTCAAAAAAGGTTGGAGTAGCAAAAGGAATACTGGAATCCATAATAAAAGAAAAAGAACTTTTTTTTGAGCTTACAAAAACTTTTCAAGAATTGCACATAATTGTTATAGATGATTTAGAGAGAATGAATGATAGCATAAGCATGGAGGAAATGTTTGGAATTATAGATGAGATTAAGAGGTGCAATTATGTAAAAGTCATACTTGTTGCAAATACGTCGGAAATAAGGAATAAAGAGGTATTTAAAAAATACAGTGAAAAAGTAATTGATAGAATATATCAGATGACAGAACATACAGATAATATAGCTTGGAGTAAACTTAACATTGACTGTGGTTTTATAAATCAGTTTTTAAAAGTACATAAAGTTCGAAATTTACGAACGCTTCAAAAGGCTCAAAATCTATATAATGATGTGAGATTGCAATTGAAAAATGAATACATGGATGCATTCTATGATGACATAAGGCTTGCGTGTTATGGGATTGTTGTTGAGTCAACAGATGGATTATATTATAGAGAAAACGAGGATACCAATAATGACCCTGTTTCAAACGTAACATTTAATTTGACTAATAGATTGGAATTCCGCATAAAAAATCACTATTTGCGTGGTGTGCGTATTAGCGGCAACATGGTAGATATTATACAAAAATATTATGAAAATAAAGCTGAGTTAAATGCAGAGGAGGTTGATGGTGAATACCAGATATTCTTGCATGCAGGGGATAAAGCAAATTATTATAAATCAGATGAAGAAATTATGTTAGTATTACCTAAATTAGCAGAGAATATTAGAACGGAGAATAACATTGGAAAACTAATTAAGTATGCAGATGAATATTTGATATGGAGTGAGCATCTAGAACTGGATACAAAGCAAATCTTAACAGAATATGAACAAAAAATTCATGATATGATTTACGCAGAGGTTGTGAATGGAAAACTGGATTATTTATCATATACAATAGATATTCACATTCAATCAGAGACAAATAGGAATATTATTAATAAGTTGATTCAGGATATAAAAATAGAGCTGGTTAGATTATATGTTCAGTATCTTTCTGAAGAAACACATGGAGATTTAGCATATGATTATTCATATAATTTGAGAAGTTTTATGAATAACACTTATTATAAAAAGGCTGTCTCTGGAAATATTGATGAATTGTATAATAAGAAATCATTTCCAATTGATGATGTGACAGAAACTCAGTATCGAACATCGTATAATATTATGAATGTGATGTATATGGAAAACAGAGAACGATTTATACAATACTGCAATGAGCTAAAAAAATCATGCGACCATATGGCAAGACATAGGATTGATGTCCTATTAAAAGAAATTACTGGGGAAGAGCAGAGAGGTATATAAATAGTAGCTGGTAAATGTGCATATGTATGAGAATAAGCAATTGTAATTTATACAATTATTTTTTGTAAATCAGTGCATAGTATTCATATGATGCACATAAATAGGTCTTGTGAATGTTAAGGGTTAAGGTTATAATGAAAATACTACAAGGTCTCTACTATGTTAAAGGGCAATATGGTTTATCGTCCAAAGGGCAAATGAACGTATCGCCTACAACTAAATAAAGCTAATCAGAGACCATAAGATGAGTCCAAGTATTCCTCATCTTACGGTCTCGTTTTATTTTATCCCGTAGTAGCCGAAAACCTTGTAAATACTATAGTTTAGAGAGATATGGGTATAAGCTTTATCTTTAAAGAGGAATCATTATTCATAGCTATTGTTGTCTCAGGGTAAAGACCTTTATCACGATAGTCATAATAAACAAGATTACCCTAAACAGGATAAAGGGATTTGCCCTGAGACAGGACTAAAATGCCGAAAGCCTGTATTTATGCGGGTTTCCGGCATTTGTTTTACAAAATGGCTCTAGTTTGGCTCTATTTGTGGGCGGAGTAATGATTAGGGAATATGTAATAGTATGTAATGATTGGAGGCGATTATATGGATATTCTATTTAAAAATGATGATTTTGTGTTTTCATACAGAGTTGGCGGTATATTGATACATGAAGGGAAAATTCTGTTACAACGTCCGAAAAATGATGATTATGCAATTATCGGCGGACATGTTGCAGCGATGGAAACAAGTATGGAAACGCTAAAAAGAGAATTTGAAGAAGAGATTCATGCTAAGATTGAGGTAGATAATCTATTGGCAATAGGTGAAATCTATTTTCCATGGGGTAAAAGACCGTGTCATCAGATAAGCTTATATTATAATGTGCATCTGGTCGATGATAATATTCCATTAGATGGAGTGTTTCATGGATATGATGAGCTGGATAATGAGAGAATTGATTTGGATTTCTGCTGGGTTCCACTAGAGGAATTAAAGAAAGGTACTAAGGTATATCCTTTAGAGTTGATACCATATATTCTTGAGCCAAGAAAAGAAATTGTACATTTTGTTTCAAAGCAGATTTAATTGGATTTATGTGGAGAAGGGAAAAGAGATATGCTAGAAGTCAAGTTTTATGATTCAGTGGATGACTCATTATTAAAATTTGCAGTAATCATCTCACAGAGCAATGGCAAGTGGGTGTTTTGCAAACATAAAGAAAGAGACACATACGAAGTGCCAGGAGGACACAGAGAAGCTGGAGAAAATATTGTTGAAACAGCAAAAAGAGAATTACAGGAAGAAACAGGAGCTGTCAAATTTGAGATAAAACCAATATGTGTATATTCAGTAACGGGTAAGACAAGAGTAAATAATACTGGTGAGGAAACATTTGGACTGCTTTGTTTTGCAGAGATAACGGAATTTGCGAAAGAATTACATAGCGAAATGGAGAAGGTTGTTCTTATGGATAAGTTGCCTGAGAATTGGACATACCCTTTGATACAGCCGAAATTGATAGAAAAGTATTTGAGGAAGAAGATATGAGCAAATTAATTATTCTCAGAGGAAACTCTGGAAGTGGTAAGACAACAGTGGCGAAGGCATTACAGAAAAAGTTGGGATATAATACAATGCTTATATCACAAGATGAAGTTAGAAGAAATATGCTGTGGGTTAAAGATGGCATAGACACAAAGGCGTTACCGCTTATGGCAGAATTGTTGCAATATGGAAGTGAACACAGTGAGTTCATTATTTTGGAAGGTATTATGTATGATGAGTGGTATAGTCCGTTATTTAAGCTGGCAAATGAATTATATGGTTCAAATGTATACGCATATTATTTTGATATACCATTTGAAGAAACAGTAAGACGGCATAATATGAGAAATAAAAGTCAGGAATTTGGCGAAGAAGCAATGCGCAGATGGTGGAGAGAAAAAGATTTTTCTTCAGTTCTTGATGAACAGGTTATTACTTGTGAAATGTATGCAGATGGTATTGTTGAAAGAATATACTCGGATTTATTAGTGGAGAATTAGCATAGGAGGAAAAGGAAATGAAAATGTTTAAGATTGCAATATTACAAAAACGTGCTATTAATGCACAGATAGATAAGAATATCGAAAGTATCATTGTAGCAATGAAAGAGGCTTCGGAAAACCATGCAGATATTCTTTTATTGCCGGAATGCTTTATTACAGGATATGATTTGCCTATGTCATATGAAAAGAGCATTGCAGATAATGATATAAGAATTGCAAAAATATGTGAGAATGCTAAAAAATATAAAATAGGCGTAGTACTCACTGCATTTACAAAAGGTAATAAGCAACCGCAGAACTCAGCATTTGTTATCAATAAATCGGGCGATATATTAATGAAATATTCTAAGGTGCATACATGTGATTTTGCAGATGAAAGAAACGTTGAATCAGGGAAAGAGTTTAAGGTGTGTGATTTTGAAGGAATACAATTAGGCATTATGATTTGTTATGACAGAGAGTATCCGGAAAGTGCAAGAATACTGATGCTAAAAGGTGCAGAAGTTATTCTTGTACCAAATGATTGTGGTTCTATGCAACCAAGAATCAGAGCACTTTCTACAAGAGCATATGAAAATATGGTTGCAGTTGCTATGGCAAATCCGAATGGAGATAATGCTGGATGTTCTTGTGCATTTAGTCCAATTTGCTGGGACAGAAACGGAAATTGTGTTGATAACGCAGTTTTGCTGGCTGACGATAACACAGAGGGGATTTTTTATGCAGAGTTTAATATGGAAGCTATTAGAGAATACAGGAATCGGGAAATGTTAGGAAATACATTTCGTAAGGTAGAGGCATACAATCAGTTGTTAAGTAAAGAAATCAATGAACCATTTATAAGAGAGGGGCAGAATAGATAAGCCAAGAGGAGAGTATTTTATGTCATTAGGTTTAAAAAGAGGAATAGTGCAGCTTGAACCACATAATAAACAGTGGGATGAGATTGCTCTTCAAACAATCAAAACACTAAAATCCATATTAGGTGATGATGCTATTGATATACAACATATTGGAAGTACAGCAATACAGGCAATCAAAGCGAAACCGATTATTGATATTGCCGTTGGAGTGACTGATTTTGATAAAGTGATGTTACATAATGAGCACTTGCGACAGGTGGGAATATTTTATCGAGGTTCAGATGTAGAAAGCCAGCTTCTTTATGTAATGGGCGATATGGAAGGGGATACCAGGACACATCATATTCATGTTGTGAAATGGAATGGAACTGAGTGGAAAAATTATATTCATTTCAGGGATTATCTTAATGCTAATGAGAATGTGGCTTTGCAGTATCAGAAGTTAAAGGAAGAATTGGAAAGTAAGTATGCAGATGATAGGGCATCGTATACTAAGGGCAAAAAAGATATGATAGATATTATTCTTAATAACTAATGATTTTTTTTTCATGCTTGACAAAAAATGATTATGAATCTATTCTGTTAAAAAGCGATGAAGAGAGATAGTAAATATTTTGGATATTACAGAGAGGAGTTGTTTGGTGGAAAACTCTATTGAAGGAATATTGAACCAGTCTTGGAGCTGTGTACCGAGTGAAATTTTCATTAGGCTGCACTGGGAACGCCCATTACAGCGTCAGAGTATCGAAAAGCAATTTTCCGTACTTGCTAAGGTCTATATTGCGAGATATAGATGAATTAAGGTGGTAACACGAAGCTATCAGCTATCGTCCTTAAAGTAAATTTAAGGAGGGTAGCTTTTTTAATACATAAAAATAATAGAATCGGAGGAATTAATGATGAATTATGTTGTTGAGAGTTACAAAAATTATAAAGAGGAAAATCGTTTGACTACAAATAATGCAAGGAAAATTGAATTTATAACCACTACTAGAGTTCTTGATGAAGTTATTGGTGCTAAAAGCAATATATTAGACTGTGCAGCAGGAACAGGTGTTTATGCATTTTGGCTTGCAGATAAAGGGCATGATGTAACTGCTACTGACATTACACCAAGGCACATAGATGTTATCAACCAGACACTTACAACAAAAGAATACTCTATGAATACAGCGGTTTTAGATGCCACAGATATGTCCTGTTTTGCAGATGGTACATTTGATGTAGTTTTAAATATGGGACCTTTTTATCACTTGATTACAGAAGAACAGAGAGAAAAATGTTTGAAGGAATGCTTAAGGGTGTTGAAGAAAGGTGGACTCTTAATTACCGCGTATATCCCAAGATATTATGTGTTTCAATATGTTGCTACAAGAGATGTGAAATATTTAGATGGGCATTTGGCAAAACAGCTTATAGAAACTGGTGTATTAAAACATGATGATGAGAAGTGTTTTTGGACGGATACCTATTATTCATCAAAAGAAGAAATGGAATCAATTTATAGAGAACATGGTCTGGAAATTATAGATCATTTTGCACAAGATGGTTTAGCACCTCTTTTATCTCATAAGGTGGATAATTGGGAAGAAAGTCAATTTAAAACATGGTGTGATTATCATTACAGTATATGTCGTGAACAGTCAGTGCTTGGTGCAAGTAATCATGTTGTTATAATTGGGAGAAAATAATAAGATTTTGAAAGAGTAACATTTATCCTTGCACCAACATAAGTTCCTGTGTTAGGATAACATTTAAGGAAAGTACCCATGACAGGGTGGTAGCCTCCCGAGTTTATGATACCGGTTCACCGGAATACATAGGAAGGGAGGTGGCGCCGATGACAGCTTATGAGATCATTACGATTTTCATTGGGATATTAGCTTTGCTGATGTCCTTTGGTAGCTTGATTGTAGCGTTGCTTGCCTTTCTCGATAAGAGAAACAAGCGAAAATAAAAATGCCTATCCTGTCTGATCCACAGGATAGGCGGTGTCCGTAAGGACATTTCTTTAGCCTAAACTCGGAGCATCCACCTTTGGAGTGGGTGCTTTCTGTTTAATTAGATATTATCATCTTATGTCTGATAATTCAAGAGATTTCTCTAATTTGGAAAAATTTTCACGGTAAGTCTGTCAGTTCCTTTTTTGACAACCATACTGTCATCAAGCAGGTGCTGCTTGATTTCTTCGATATTCTCATTGATGTGCTGCAGGCTGTCAGCATACTCTGCTTCTGAATATTCATCTTTAGCATTTATCATATTTTCACGAATTTCCAGAGCTTTCATATAGGTGCAGAGCTTTTTGTTGATGAGATTGTTTTTAAAGGACAGCTTAACAGTAGCTGGCTTGAAGTTGCCTTCCTCATCCTTATCTGCTTCAAATTTCATATCAATTTGGTCATCTAACTTAAACAGTAGTGATAATACATCAGAAACTGTTTCTATATCAAAATCCATGAAAATGTTAATGCTGATGCCTAATGCATTGGCAATCTTTAAAAGCTGGTCAGGCTTAGGATTACGGATTCCATATTCATATTTCTTTATGGTTGCGGAGTTTATGCCGGACAACTGACCGAGTGTTTCTTGCGATATTCCACGCATATTACGAAAATATTTAATCTTTTCTCCAGTAGTCATGAAAACAGCTCCTTTATGTTTTGATAAACCTATTCTATCACATCGGGACACATTTGTGTATAAAAATTTATTTAAACACTTGACAGGCACAAATGTGTACTGATATAATACGAGCATATAAGGACACAAAAGTGTACTAATGTTAAACAGGAAAGGAGAACTCAATATGGAGAATACGATGAAAATGTATGTTACAGCTGATGAAGCGGCACAGATTCTTGGAGTATCAAGAGGATATGCTTACAAAATCATTCGTGGTCTTAATAATGAATTGAAAGAAAAAGGCTATCGAGTGATTTCAGGCAAGGTACCTACAAAGTATTTTGAAGAAAAGTTTTACGGTATGGCAGTTGGTTAATGGAGAGGAGATGATAACATGCCAGCAACAAGAGATGGCAAGACGTGGCGTAGCCAGTTCTATTATGAGGACTGGCAGGGTGTACGTCATAAAAAGAACAAAAGAGGCTTTAAGACAAAAGCTGAAGCAGAGGAGTGGGAGCGTAACTTTCGGCAACAGCAGAGAAAAGATTTGGATATCAACTTTGAGAATTTTGTTGAAATCTACTTTGCGGATATGGAGAACAGGCTTAGAGAAAGTACAATTAAGAATAAGAGATATGTGTTTGATTTAAAGGTTACGCCTTATTTCAAAAAGAAAAAGATGTGTGAGATTAAGACAGCGGATATCCGGGCATGGCAGAATGAACTGATTAAGCAGGGATATGCACAGACATATCTTAAAAGTATCAATAACCAGTTGGCTGCACTTTTCAATTATGCCGTCAGATATTATGACCTAAAAGATAATCCCTGCAGGAAAGCAGGAAGTATCGGGAAAAGTAAGGCTGACGATATGGAGTTCTGGACAAAGCAGGAGTTTAAGCAATTTCTTCCGTCTATGGATCAGAAGTCGGAGGCGAGGATGGCATTTCTACTTCTGTATTGGACGGGAATGCGTATAGGAGAATTATTGGCACTTACTTACGAAGATATTGATTTGGAAAAGCGTATTATAAGCATTTCCAAATCATATCAGAGAATAGACGGAAAGGATGTAATTACACCGCCAAAGACACCAAAGAGCAATCGTAAGATTACAATTCCACCATTCCTAGCGGAAGAACTAAAAGAATATTGCAGTCATTTATATGGGATTATGCCGAATGAAAGAATGTTTCGGTTTACAAAGTCTTATATGGAACATGAAATAGTGCGTGGCATTAAGGAAACAGGGGTAAAGCGAATTCGTCTTCATGATCTGCGTCACAGCCACGCATCACTGCTGGTGGAACTTGGATTTCAGCCATTGGCAATAGCAGAGCGGCTGGGACATGAAAAGATAGAAACAACATTAAATACTTATTCACATTTATATCCGAATAAGCAGGCAGAACTGGCAGACAGATTAGAACTTGAGAATGAGGAGGACGAGCTATGAGCGGAGTACACAAACATCCAACAATTAGCTTTCGTGTATCAGACAGAGAACGGGAGATGATTGAGGCAAGGATACTTGCAAGCGGTATGCAGAAAAAAGACTATTTTGTCCGTTCCTGTATTTATAACAGAATATGTGTTGTAGGAAAGAAAGAGGTCATTTACAAGCTTGTAGAGGAATTGCAGAATATGCAGACAAATATTTCTGAACTGGTAAAACAACTGGAACAGCAGGATGTAACACTTACCGCTGATGGTTTGGAAGATATGCGAAATGACTGTATGGATATGTTGCAGGCGATTATTTCAATGCTGGATGGTGCGAAGTATCTCTGGCAGGGAGCACAGACGGATAAAGAAAAAAGTCCTGACAGCGGCAACTGTTAGGACTTGCGGTAACAAAAGAAAACCTCTGTTACCTATGTATTCACAACTAGAGTATAGCAGAGGTTCTTCTTAGGAGCAAATAAAAGATTTGAATATGGAGGACTTTTATGGAAGGACAAAAGGCAGAATTAAAGATGATACGGATGTCGGAGGTGGAATCACAGGAAGTGAAATGGCTGTGGTATCCGTTTATACCATACGGAAAGCTTACAATCATTCAGGGTGATCCGGGAGATGGAAAAACCACATTTGTGTTAAATATAGCAGCAAAGTTATCAAAGGGAGAATGCTTCGACAGTGATATGGATGTACAGGAGCCGGTAAATGTGATTTATCAGACAGCAGAGGATGGTCTGGCAGACACAGTAAAGCCAAGACTTGAACTTGCCGGAGCAGACTGTGAAAAGATACTGGTTATTGATGAAAGTGATAAATCACTGTCTATGGCAGATGAAAGGTTGGAAGAGGCACTTGCTAAGACAAGGGCAAAAGTATTGATATTAGATCCGATACAGGCTTATCTCGGTGGTGGTATGGATATGAACCGGGCAAATGAAGCAAGAGATATGACAAAGAAGCTGGGAGCATTAGCGGAGAAATATCAATGTGCAATTCTTCTTATCGGTCATATGAATAAGGCATCAGGTAACAAAGCGGCATATAGAGGTATGGGTTCTATTGACTTCTTTGCAGTGGCGAGAAGCGTGCTTCTGGTCGGCAGAATAGAGGGAGAACCTAATACAAGGGCAGTTGTTCAGATAAAGAATAATCTTGCGGCATTTGGGCATCCAAAGGCATTCACGTTATCGGAGACAGGCTTTCACTGGTTAGGAGATTATGAGATCACAGCGGATGAAGTACTTGGTGGAATTGCACCAAAGGCGAATAAACTGGAACAGGCAAAGCAAATGCTTCGTGAAATGGCAGAAACTTCTAATATGGTGCAAAGCAATGAAATTTTTGAAATGGCTGATGAACAGGGCATTTCAAAAAGGACACTAGAAAATGCCAAAAAGGAGCTTGGTATCCGGGCAAAGAAAATTAACAATTCATGGTATTGGGAGTTGGATAAGGTAAAGTCGGATTAAGGCAAGAACGCAACAATGCAGACTATATAGAAATTGCGGAGATGAACCTTGCAAGGTTGCAAAACATATAGACTTTGCAGTGTTGCGGTCTTGTATGAATTAGGAAAGGATTGATGGATTGATATGAAAAATGTACAGATTTCAGAAGAACTTTTTGTTGCGATAATGAGATATTTTATGCTGGAGCAGGTGGAAATGGCACCTCGGATAAAGCAAGGATTAGAGAAGAAGCTGGATGCAATGGTAATGAGAGAATTATATACAAAATATAAGACCGCACCAACGGAAGAAGAAAAGGAAAGGGCACGAAAGGAATATTTGGATAGGCGAGGTGTACCGGAGAGTTTTCGGTGGTAGTTTTTCCTAAACATATATAACGGCTGCGTGTCACGCTTCCGTTAGAATGGATAAGGAAAATATGGTGTGGTTGACACAGTGGAGGCTTGCGTACACTGACTGCCGCAGGCAGAAAAGCTCCCGGCAGGGCGCAAAACCTGATTAAGAATAGCTTGCTATTCTTTTCAGGTCTGCATTTTTGATGGCGACAGCTCCTGAAAGGAGATGTTGATGTCAAAAGTGCTTTTGCGTTACTTTCGACGAAAGTAACAAAGCCTGCGCCGTATTCGGCGCTAATATGACAGATAAAAGAAAGGGGAAGATTGCCTATGGAGAGAACGATAAGTGCAATGATCGGAAAAGGTTCTGTGAACCATAATACCAGAGCATTTACAGCTAAGAATGTAGATAAAAACAGAAGTGCTGATAATGTGGAATTTTGCCATGAAGATATTAAGCAGGTTTATCATAAATTGTTTGATGAAGCACGGGAACGATATAATGCAAAACAGAAACGAAAAGATCGCATGATTGATAATTACTATGAAAAAATCAGGAGGGGTAAGCAGGAAAAGTTATTTCATGAAGTGATATTTCAGATTGGAAATAAAGATGATATGAATGCCAAAAATGAAGATGGATTGTTGGCAAAAAGGATTTTAACGGAATTTATGGATGAGTTCCAAGCCAGAAATCCGAACTTGTATGTATTCTCGGCACATTTGCATATGGATGAAGAAACACCGCATCTGCACATTGATTTTGTACCATATATTACAGGAAGTAAGCGAGGACTTGATACAAGGGTATCATTAAAATCTGCACTAGCGGCAGAAGGCTTCACCGGTGGCACTAGAGGTGCTACCGAATTAAATCAGTGGATTGAATCAGAAAAGCAGGAACTTGCGACAGTCATGGAGCGGTATGGTGTGGAATGGCTGCAAAAGGGTACACATGAGAAACATTTGTCGGTGCTTGAATTTGAAAAGAAAGAACGAGCAAAAGAAGTAGCAGAATTGGATAGCCAGAAGCGGGAAATATCTTCGGTGGTTGCACAGCTTGGAGAAGAGGTTTCTGTAAAGAAACAGGAATTAAAGAATGCTACAACTGAAAAAGAACTGGCAGAAGAGGCTACGCAAAGGGCAAAAGAAGAAGGGGATGTGGCACAACAGGAGAAGGAAGTATTGCTTGCAAGTAATCAAGATTTGAGGATGGAAAATGCAAGGCTTGAGAGTCGCAAAGATAGACTTCGTATGGATAATCATGATTTGAAGCAAAAGCATCTACAGTTGCAGACCGATAATGAAGAACTGGAACAAAGGCATGAAGATTTACAATATATGAATAGTAAATTGGAGAATGTGAATGATCAGTTGTCCGCTGATAATTATTCTCTGGAGCAAAGGAATGATGCGTTGCAATTGGATAATCAGGCATTAAGACAGAAATACAATGATATGCAACAGAATAATGTTCAACTTGAAAAGCAACAGAATGAGCTTAAGAGTCATATAGAGCAGATAGTGCAGTCGGAGCAGATATTACAGCGTGATGTAAGAAAGTATGATGAAGCACCGGAGTGGCAATTGCCGGAACCGGGAGCATTTGCAAGTGCT